>Ga0114931_10005575_pt1 | contig 15552 bp, 15 predicted proteins | sample 2SBtaG_FD_89579 | JGI IMG/M metagenome (GOLD analysis project Ga0114931, IMG submission 89579) | Deep subsurface microbial communities from Kolumbo volcano to uncover new lineages of life (NeLLi) - 2SBTROV14_V59a metaG | ecosystem: Environmental > Aquatic > Marine > Volcanic | place: Kolumbo...
CATGATCCAGTTGTCATCACCGACGATGGTTTCACCCGAATCCTGAGCAGTACCCCGACTGATGGTACAAAACTCGCGAATGGCATTTCGCTGGCCGATGACAAGTCGGGTCTGTTCGCCGGCATATTTCTTGTCCTGCGGATCATCGCCAATTGAGGCGAACTGGTAGATGTGATTATTTTTGCCGATTTTCGTCGGCCCGTTGACGACAACATGACTGTCAATCTTCGTACCAGCGTCGATCTCAACGAGATCACTAATCACTGAATACGCACCAATCTCAACGTCGTCGGCAATATTCGCAGCTTTAGAAATAATGGCCGTGGAATGAATCATTCTTCCAGCTTCCTGACTCGCTCAATCAGGCTGCCCAGGCGGCGGAATCGTGCCAGTTGCTTTGCCCAGGACCTGGCCTTGTCTGCAGGAAAACTGGCCGCATAAGTTCCGGGCTCGCTAACATCCTTCGAAAGAAATGTTTTTGCCGCCACAACAACATCATCACAAACAGTAATGTGCCCGACCGTGCCCGTTTGTCCCGCAAACATGCATCGCTTGCCGATAATCGTGCTACCGGCAATGCCGGTCATCGCCGCCAGCGCAGAGTGCTGCCCAATGCGTACGTTATGCGCGATCATGCACAAGTTATCAATGCGCACGCCATCTTCAATCACTGTATCGCCTATCGCACCGCGATCAATCGTGGTATTGGCACCGATTTCCACATCATCGCCAACCTGGACGCCGCCGAGTTGCGGAACCTTTACCCAGCCGTCCGCTGTCATTGCGTTACCGAAACCGTCAGCACCGATCACAACACCCGGGTGGAACAGGCCACGCGATCCGATCCTGACATTCTTCACGATGCTGATGTTTGCGACGAATCGGCAGTTGTCGCCAATACTGCAATCCGGACCAATTACCGTTCCAGGTCCGACACTTGTATTTTCACCAATAGACGTACGCTCGCTGATAATGGTATTCGCGGCGATATGCGCACTCTGTGCAACACTTGCTGAATCGGCAACGACCGCTGTCGGATGCACACCCGGTGCGAAAAGGGGCTCGGGACAGACCAGCGCAGCCATACGCGCATAGCTTGCATACGGGTTGTCACTGATGAGCGACGCGACAGGGCAGGCATCAACACTTTCTGCCCGCAATACGACAGCAGCTGCCTTCGTGGAAGGCAGCTGCTTTAAATAGGCCGAGCTTGCAAGAAAACTCAGCGACTCAGACGTTGCGTTCTGCAACGAACCTACGTCGTTTACAATTGCGTCCGGGTCGCCGATTAGCTCGCAACCAACACTGGTTGCGAGTTCTCCCAGACTGATCGGCATATAGGTCGCCTGGCGCCAGCTTACTCTGCCGCCGAATTTGCCGCCTGGTAGTTCGCAATGACAGCGTTCAGGACATCTTCCGTAATATTGACGCTACTGCTTACGTACAACACACCATCACCCACGATAAGGTCGTAACCTTGCGCCTGTGCGTAGTCCTGCACTTCCTTGAGAACCGCACGCTGCAGTTGTCCGATCTCCTCGTTCTGGCGTACATTGCTGTCTTCCTGAAATTCCTTGCGCATGCGCTCGAAGTCACGGTTCAGTTCACGTAGATTCTTGTCTGCATTGCGGCGCTCGGTCTCACCCATTACCGCAATATCTTTTTTAACTTTCGCCTGCAGATCTTCGATCTCTTTTTGCTTCGCAACGATATCTCGCTCGCGCGATGCAAACTCATCGCGTAACGCATCCATCACGACTTTTGTCTGCGGCGCACGCTCGATAATCGCCTGCAGATTTACAACACCGATTTTCGTTTCCTGAGCGGATGCCGGCAACGCGAATGCGCATAGCAACGCAAGGCTTATTACTACTTTAACCAACTGCTTATTCATAAAACTCATGTATCCCTTTCCCTTAAAACGCTTGTCCAATGGAGAACTGAAATCGTTGGACCTCATCTCCGTAAAATCTATCATTTTCCCGGAACTCACTCAGCGGAAACGCGTAACTGAATCGGAACAATCCGAGGGGCGCAAGCCATTGCACACCGATCCCTACGGATGCACGTAAATCATTCAGGTCCGGCTTATAGCTAACCCGGCTACCCAGTTTGTCCGTAAAATCAACCTCACCCGTGTCAAAAACATTGCCGATATCATAGAAAATGCTCGCCCGCGCCTGGCTGGCAAACTTGTCCGGCAACGGGATTATAAGCTCTAGCTGGCCCGTAACCAACATATTGCCACCGTAGGGACGGCCGAAGCTGTCACGTGGTCCAAGCCAGGACTCCTTAAAGCCTCTCACGGACTGGGGTCCACCCCCAAAGAACCGCTTGTACGGCGGCGCGGCAGTGGTATCGCCCAGAGCCTCAGTGATACCCACCTCCGTATTCATTCGAACGACCCACTTCGGCGTGATCGGAAAATATTTCGTAAAGTTGTAGCGCGCCTGATAATACTCGATATCGCTTCCCGGAACCGTCACACTCAAGGATAGCTGTTGACGCGTACCGCGGGTCGCGAACAGTGATCGGTTACGGCTGTCAAACGACCAACCGGTAATCAACTCCACAGTGTTAAATCCGGAGCCAAACAAAAGCACTCCGTTGCCAACGTCCTCGCCAAACGGATCGCCGTTATTTTTCACCCAGTCTTGTGCCTGCTGCGTACTATTCGTCGATGCCACAAGTTCGGCATGCTGGTAGTTCAGACCGAGTGACAAACGCTGATACTCTGAAATCGGAATACCGTAATTCACGGTCGCGCCCGCGCTCGTCGTTGAGAAGTCCGAAGCCGCCGACGTGAATTGCGTAATATCGCGATAGTTCACGCTGATGGTTCGCGAAACACCGTCCATCGTTCGGTACGGGTCTGTGTGCGACAGACTGTACTGTTTCTGAAAGCGCCCCGAATTCAGCTCGAGCGCAACACGATCACCGGTGCCCAGGAAATTCGTATGTACGATGCTGCCATTGAGTATCAGCTTTTGCGATTGCGAGTAGCCAACGCCACCTGAAAACTGTCCTGGCATGCGATATTCGAGGTCGACGTCCACGTCCACCATATCCGGGCTTCCGGGCACAGGCGTTGTGTGATAATCGACGCCCGGTTCGATATACGGTAATCGCTGCAACAATATCTTGGAACGGTCCATCAGCGTGTTCGAAAGATACGCTCCTTCCATTTGTCGCATTTCGCGCCGCAGGACCTCATCCTCAACTTCGCTGATGCCGTTGAAATTGATATCGCGCACATATACACGATTTTTCGGATTCAGATAAAACGTAATCGCCGCTTCTTTGGCTTCATGATCAAGTTCGGGTACTGGCTCTATCTCAGCATTGGCATAGCCTTCTTCACCCAACCTGAATTGCATGAACTCGGCAGACCGGGTTAGCACATTTTGATTAAACACAGCACCCGGCTTGGTGAAGATCAGGCTGCGAAGCTTAGCTTCATTCACGACCATCTCGCCAACGATCTTTACGTCGGAGATGGTGTAGACTTCACCTTCATGCACGTTGATGGTGACGAATATGTCCTTCTTATTCGGCGAGATTGCAACCTGTGTGGATTCAATACGGAAGTCGGCATATCCGCGGTCCATATAGAATGACCGCAATACCTCGAGGTCGCCTTCAAGTGATTCTTTCGCATAACGGTCATCTTGCCGGATCCAGGACAACCAGTTGGCGGTATCGAGAGTGAAGTCCGCGCGAATTTCCTTCTCAGAAAAGGACTCGTTACCAACGATATTCACTTGTCGAATTTTCGCTCGATCACCCTCTTTGACATCAACTGATATGCGCACGGTGTTGTTAGGGCGATCCACAACAGTGGTCTTTATCTCGACGCCATACTTGCCGCGATCGTAATACTGCTCACGCAGGAACATCTCGACATTATCGAGCACTGACTGATCAAATGTGCGACCACGCGCGAGTCCGACGTTACGCAGGGACTCCATCAGATCTTCCGTCTTGATGTCCTTGTTGCCGTCGATCGTAAAATTCTCGATCGAAGGACGCTCCTTGACAACAATGACGAGCGTGTCTTCTTCGCGGCGCATTTCGATATCGTCGAATAAATTTTGCCCGTATAGCGCGCGGATCGCCTCGCCAATGCGCACACTGTCAATCGAATCACCAACGTTGATTGGCAGGTAATTGAAGACCGTTCCCTCAGCGATGCGCTGCAGGCCTTCCACTCGCATATCTTTGACAACGAAGTTACCGGCTGCCGTCGAAGTCAAAGGCAGCAGTAGCAAAAACGCGAAAAAAGTCTTTCTCACCCGAAGTGCCTCGCTATGTCGTTGTAAAAGGCGAAGCTCATCAGGAGCAGCAACGCGAGTATGCCTACTTGTTGTCCGATAATCTGTGCGCGCTCTGTCATCGGCCCACCTTTCAAGGCTTCGACGATCTGGTACACGATCTGACCGCCATCGAGAACAGGTATCGGCAAGAGATTCAAGACGCCCAGACTAATACTGATGACTGCCAAAATACCCACAAAATAACGCCAGCCACGCTGCACAGACTCACCCGCGATCTGGGCGATATTGATCGGTCCGCTGATGTTCTTGATGGAAACATCACCCGTGACCATTCGTCCGAGCATGTTGACGGTGAAAACTGTCGTCGTCCAGGTTTTGTCTGCGGCGGCGTACAAGGACTCGAACGGTGAGTAAACAATCCTCTGGTAATAGGTTTCGCCACCACCTGCGGTCCAACCCACACCCAGGTAACCCAAAGTCTCGCCATCGACTGCGCGCTCACCGATTCGCACGCTCACAGAAGCTGCCCGCCCATCCCTGACGTACTCGATCACGACATCCTGGCCGGCGCGCGGTTCCACAGCAGTTCGCAGGTCATCAAAATTATTAATGGGTTCACCCGCGATCGCCGTAATGCGATCACCTATGGCAAGACCACTGTCAGCCGCGGCTCCGTCTTCGGGGAGCTCTGCAATAATGGCAGGTGGCTGCCAGGGTACGAAACCAAGACCGTCAAACAACACGCCAGGCTCGGTCAACCGCGTTTTGTCGCTGCCAACGTCAAGCATCGCTTGTCGCTGCCGACCGTCACTGGCCTCCAATGTCAGTGGGACACGACCGTCGTCGACCATCTCGCCTAATATTGCAACGAGCGTAGTTTCCCACTCTGTTGCCGCTGTATCGCCAACGCTGACTATCTTGTCACCGAATTCAAGACCTGCCTGATCGGCATAGGAGCCGGGTTCGACTACTCCGACGGCGGGCTTGATGATCATCACACCACCCGCCATCAATACCCAATAGGCAAGGATTGCGAATAGGAAATTGAACGCCGGACCGGCAAGCAACACCGCAATGCGAGCGGGAATCGGGCGCTGATCGAAAGCACGGCCCTCGTCCGCCGGCTCAATGAACCCCTCGCGACTATCAAGAAACCGTACATAGCCTCCCAATGGAATCGCTGACAGGCAATATTCAGTCTGGTCTTTGCCGCTCTTGCGTGTCCAGATCGGCTTGCCGAAACCGATGGAAAAACGCAGCACCTTCATGCCCGACCAACGCCCGACGATGTAGTGCCCATATTCATGCACAGCGACAAGAATGCTGATCAACGCAATAAATGCGAGCAAATTGGTCAGGAAACTAGTCATAAATAGCCATTATCCCTGTTTGGGACCGCTTCCAATGGACCGACAGCACGTGCCGCAGTTCCCGCAGAATGACGGATCACACTAGCCGCGCATACATGAATACAAGCTGAAGCCGTCATGCGACCAACCCGAGCCAGTTCAGACCCAGCGCGAACAGAGGGGCGGCTGCAGCAACGCTGTCCACTCGGTCCAGTACACCACCGTGACCCGGAAACAGCTTGCCACTGTCTTTCACACCGGCCGTTCGTTTGAACATGCTGACCGTCAAATCGCCGACTACCGACAGCGCAGCAACCGCGAGACAAAACGGCAGCAATACAGCGATTTTCATGTCCTCATAATGTGCCCATATGAGTGCCAGAACGACGACCGCTAGCAGGCCACCGCACACACCCTCCCAGGTCTTCCCCGGACTGATACTCGGTGCAAGCTTGACGCGACCAAACTGTCTGCCTACAAAGTAGGCACCCATGTCTGCCACCCAGACGATGAGTAAAGCGAGCAATAAGAATCGCGGCGACTGCTCATAAAGGGACACTAAAGCGATGAATAGAGGCACCAACACCAGAGCGCCGGCAATCCAGCGGACGGCGACAGGGATCGATGTTGGAAAAAAGAACGTCCAGGCAAATGCGACCAACCACCATACGCAAGCAAGCAGCAGCAGCGCATTGGTCTGCTCTGGCACAACGAAATACAAGCTTGCCATCAACGCGCCAATCATAACAACGTAAAAGCCGCGCGCCGCATTTCCTGCGAGATTCAGAAAGCCGGACCACTCCCACGCCCCCGCAAGAATCACCATGGCAATGACCAGTTTCGCCACGTCCGCGGACACGACGAACAGTACGATGCCAAGAATGACAAGGGATATTACAGATGTCACGAAGCGCGCCTTTAGCATTCGACAGCCTCTACCTGATCGCCGGTGTGTCCGAAGCGGCGCTGCTTGCACGCATAAAAAGACAGAGCCTCGTCAAACACGGCCGCATCAAACTCCGGCCACAGGATATCCGTGAACCAGAGCTCCGCATAAGCGAAATTCCACAACAGGAAATTGCTGATACGCTGCTCCCCACCTGTTCGGATCAGCAAGTCCGGATCCGGTATGCCTGACATTTGCAATTCAGCCGCGAACTCCTGGTCATCGATATCGTCAATTTGTATCGAACCGTCTGCAACCCGTCGCGCCAGTGCTTTGCTCGCCTGAATAATGTCCCAACGTCCGCCGTATGCAATGGCAACGGTGAGGTTCAGGCCCGAGTTTGTTGATGTCCTGTCTTCGGATTGTGAAATCTTCTTTCTGAGGTCTGCATTCAGCTTGTCCAGATCACCGATAAATTTCAGCTTCACATTATTACGATGCAGCTCGTCCACTTCCCGTCGCAAAGCTTCTATGAACAACTTCATCAACGAGCTGACTTCTTCTTCGGGTCTGGACCAGTTTTCGCTGCTAAAGGCAAACAGGGTCAGGTATTCAACGCCACGCTGGGCCGCTGTCTCAACGGAGGACCGTACTGACTTCACACCGGCACGATGACCTGAATGCCGCGGCTTGCTCCTGATTCTCGCCCAACGCCCATTACCATCCATAATGATCGCGACATGCCTGGGCACGCTGCTGCCAGTGGTCGGAATGGGAGAAGGCACAGTCAAAAGTTCTATATAAGGAGGCGGCTCCCTATATCTCCATCAACTCGGACTCTTTGTCCGCCAATAATTCATCAACCTGGGCGACATGCTTGTCGGTAATGCCCTGGATCTCTCCCTCGGCGCGACGCTCATCATCCTCACCAATTGTCTTTTCCTGGAGTAACTCCTTTACGTCATGCAAAGCATCACGGCGAATATTCCGGATGGCAATGCGTCCGCCTTCTGCTTCGTTGCGGACCACGCGAATCATGTCCTTGCGCCGTTCTTCTGTCAGCGCCGGTAATGGTACGCGGATAACCGTTCCGGCTGTGGCGGGATTCAGGCCCAGATCGGAGGTCATAATCGCCTTTTCAATGGGTTGGACCATGTCCTTTTCCCAGGGTGTAACGACCAGAGTACGAGAATCCTCAATACCAATATTGGAAACCTGGTTCAGTGATACCTGACTGCCGTAGTACTCCACCGTAACGTGGTCCAACAAGCTGGTATGCGCACGTCCGGTCCTGATCTTTGTCAGCTCTTGCTGGAAAGAGACCACACTCTTGGCCATCCGGTCCGCGGCATCTTTTTTAATTTCACTCAACACGAATGTCAGCCCTCACCTTATTCTGCTGCCCTTTCAGGCCGTGACTACCGTTCCGATATCGTCACCCGACATCGCCTGCACCAGCGCATTTGCTCGAGTCAGATCAAAAATTCGCAATGGCAAATTATTGTCACGACACATAACTATTGCGGTCGCATCCATGACCAGGAGTTTGTCCGACAAGACTTGATCATACGACACTGTCTCAAAACGTTTCGCATCCGGATTATTCGCTGGATCCGCATCATAGACGCCATCGACCTTGGTCGCTTTCAGCAAAACGTCCGCACCAATTTCGATAGCACGGAGACTGGCGGCGGTATCCGTCGTGAAAAACGGATTGCCGGTTCCAGCGGCAAGGATGACCACCCGGCCTTTCTCAAGATGGCGCACCGCACGTCGACGAATGTAATCTTCACAAACCTCGTTGATCTGCAAGGCGGACATGACACGCGCATAAACATCCAGAGATTCCAGCGCATCCTGAATGGCCAACGCATTCATCACAGTCGCGAGCATGCCCATATGATCACCCGTGACCCTGTCCATGCCCGCACGCGCAAGACCAGCGCCGCGGAAGATATTGCCGCCACCAATTACTATCGCAATTTCGACGCCCGTGTTCCGGGCCGTGGCGATTTCCGCGGCAATACGTTGAATGACTGTCGGCTCAATACCGTAATCCAGGTCCCCCATCAGCGCTTCGCCACTGAGTTTCAGCAATACACGACGGTACTGAACCGGATTGTCACTCATGGAATATCCTTTAAATGGCCGCTGATTCTAGCGCATTCTCAAGCACCGCAACTAGCTTGCGTTCTTGACCTGAGCCATAACCTCTTCTGCAAAGTTGTCTTCTTTTTTCTCAATGCCTTCACCGACCTCGAAGCGAACGAATGACGAGACGCTGGCATCAGCTGCTTTCAGGAGCTTGCCGACCGTTTGATCCGGGTCTTTGACAAACGGCTGACCGACGAGCGTGATTTCCTTCAGGAACTTGGCAACGCGCCCCGTGACCATCTTCTCGACAATCTCAGGCGGTTTTCCGGACTCAGCCGCCTGCTCCGAGAAGATGCGGCGCTCACGCTCTAATGTCTCGGTCGGAACACCACTCTCATCCACACAAATCGGGTTGATCGCGGCAACGTGCATGGCTATATCGCGCGCCAGATCCTCATCACCACCTTCCAGGGCAACGACTGCACCAATTCGAGCGCCGTGTGTGTATGACCCGATAGGACCGGTACTCTCAACAATCGAAATGCGACGGACAGAGATGTTTTCGCCCACTTTCGCGACGAGTTCGGTGCGTGCTTCCTCTACCGATTTGCCGTCACCAACAGGCTGTGCTGCAAGCGCTGTCACGTCTGTAATGCCACTGGCAAGTGCAGCCGCAGCAACAGCGTTTGCGAAAGCGATAAAGTTTTCGTCCTTGGCAACAAAATCAGTTTCAGAATTGACCTCAACAATGACGGCCTTTCCGCCATCACGCATGACAACAACCTTCCCATCTGCTGCGACGCGGCCCGCCTTTTTATCGGCTTTTGCCTGACCTGATTTGCGCAGCGATTCTGCTGCTGCGTCCATATCGCCGGAGGTCTCGACCAGTGCTTTCTTGCACTCCATCATGCCGGCGCCTGTGCGCTCCCGAAGTTCTTTGACCATTGATGCCGTTACAGACATGGCTTAGTCCTCCGCCTTGTCGTCAGCTTTCTTTGCATCCCCTGCCGAGGTCTTGGCGACTTTTTTTGCCGTCTTTTTGCTGGCCTTTTTTGCGACCTTTTTGGCTACTTTGGCTGCTGCCTTCGGCTCTGTTTTAGTTTCAGCTTTGGCTTCTGCCTCTGGCTCTGCCGTAGTTTCAGCTTTGGCTTCCGCCTTCGGCTCTGCCTTAGTTTCAGCTTTGGCTTCCGCCTTCGGCTCCGCTTTGGTTTCAGCCTGGGCCTTCACTTCGACCTCTGCTGCTGCTTCGACTGATTTGTCTTCCACTTTCTCTTCAGCCTTTTTGGCGGGCGCTTTTTTCACGACGGCTTTCTTGACAGCTGGCTTTTTCCTGGCCGGCTTTTTCGCCGCCTTTTTCCTGGCACGAGTCTTTTTCACATTGCCTTCTTCGTCGAGTTCGACGAAGTCGTCATCACCCAGCGCGACTTCAGGCAGTGATGCCTTACCATCAAGCACGGCATCAGCAACCAAAGCTGCGTACAGTTCAACGGCACGCATCGCGTCGTCATTGCCAGGAATCACGTAGTCAACGCCTTCAGGCGAGCAATTGGTATCGACAATGGCGACAACCGGAACGCCCAGCTTTTTGGCTTCCCGGATAGCGATGTCTTCGTGATTGACATCAACAATGAACAGCACATCAGGAATGCCGCGCATTTCCTTGATACCACCAAGGCTGCGTTCCAGCTTTTCCTGCTCGCGACTGAGGCCGAGAACCTCTTTCTTGGTGAGACCCTCGAAAGTGCCGTCTTCAGCCATTTTCTCCAGCGTCGTAAGACGCTTTACGGACTGGCGAATCGTCTTGTAATTGGTCAGCATGCCGCCGAGCCAGCGCTGGCTGACAAACGGCATTTCGCAGCGCCTGGCGTGGGTTTGTACCGCCTCGCGTGCAGCACGCTTGGTACCAACGAACAGGACTTTTCCGCCATCGGCGACAGTAGCCTTAATAAAGGCACACGCCTCGCGCGCAAGCGGCAAGCTCTTTTCGAGGTTAATAATGTGGATTTTGTTGCGTTCGCCAAAGATGTAGGGTGACATCTTCGGGTTCCAGAAACGGGTCTGATGACCAAAATGCACGCCAGCCTCTAGCATCTGGCGCATGGTTACGTCTGCCATATCGATTTCTCCGGGTTAGGCCTCCGCATACCCCATCGCACAACCCCATTTTTAGCGAGGCACCCAGTACGACGTGTCGGTATACGTGTGAAGTAGTTTTTGCCCCCCAAATAGCAACTGCTTACAACTAGTTGTATATGCGGGGCGCGCTTTATACCATAGCCAGCCGCCGCCAACAACGAATAAGAAATCCTTATGTCAGTAACGATCAAAACGCCCGAACAGCAGGACAAGATGCGCGTCGCTGGCCGGCTCGCGGCCGATGTCCTTGACATGATTGGAGATTATGTAAAACCGGGCGTCTCCACGGGCGAGCTGGACCGCATCTGTCACGAGTACATCACCAATGTTCAGGACGCGATTCCGGCTCCGCTCAATTATCGCGGCTTCCCGAAATCTATCTGTACGTCGGTCAATCACGTGGTCTGCCACGGCATACCGGGCGACAAGATTCTTAAGAGCGGCGATGCCATCAATATCGATATTACGGTTATAAAAGACGGCTTTCATGGCGATACGAGTCGCATGTTTTTTGCCGGCAAGGCCAACATCCAGGCTCAGCGAGTGTCGGATATTGCCTTTGAAAGCATGTGGTTAGGCATAAAAGAGCTGGCGCCCGGCAAGCGTCTGGGCGATGTCGGAGCGGCAGTACAAAAGCATGTCGAGAAAAACCGTTTTTCGGTCGTGCGCGAATACTGTGGACACGGTATCGGCGAGTTATTTCACGAGGATCCACAGGTTTTGCATTACGGCAAACAGAACACCGGCATGGAGTTGCGAGAAGGCATGACTTTGACCGTGGAGCCTATGGTGAACGCCGGCAAAGCGAACGTGCGGTTGATGCCGGATGGCTGGACCGTCGTAACCAAAGACCACAGCCTCTCCGCTCAATGGGAACACACCTGCCTGATCACCAGGGATGGATTCGAGGTGCTCACACTTGGCGCTGACAACAGAAGCGAATAATCATTTAATTACAATGACGTATGGACCAATCCGCGACGCGCTGGCCAAAGCTGGCGAGGACCTCAAGGCACGATTTGAGGCGGGTGAGTCGGTTGTAGAACTTGTCTACGCCCGCTCGAAGCTGATTGACGACCTTTTGATCCGCCTCTGGAACGAACAGGTACCCGACTGCGACGCTGCTTTGGTTGCCGTCGGCGGCTACGGGCGCGGGGAATTACACCCGGGCTCGGATGTCGACGTTATGGTCCTGTTGCCGGAGTCGGTCAGCAGACACTGCGAGGAAGCACTATCGAGCTTCGTGACCTGTCTTTGGGACGTCGGGCTCGAAATCGGGCACAGCGTACGCACTATCGTGGAATGCTCGACCGAGGCCAGTGCCGATCTCAGCATCGCGACGACATTAATGGAATCGCGATTGCTGGCCGGACCCGAAACCCTGTTTATGGAGATGGAGGCTGTCATACGGCCCGATCGCATGTGGCCATCAACGACCTTTTTCGAGGAAAAGCGCAAAGAACAGATCAGCCGCCACCATCGCTATCACGATACCGCCTATAACCTCGAGCCGAATGTCAAAGGCAGCCCCGGCGGGCTCCGCGATATCCAGATGATCGGCTGGGTCGCAAAGCGGCATTTCGGAGCTGCGACTCTGGCGGAGCTTGTCGAGCATAAATTCCTGACCCCGGTTCAATTGCAGCGGCTTGAGGACGGCGAACATTTTTTGTGGCGCATACGCTTTGCGCTGCATATTCTGACCGGGCGCCGGGAAGATCGCCTGCTGTTTGACTATCAAACGCGGCTCGCCGAGATGCTCGGTTACGAAGATGCCACCTACACGCTCGCGGTCGAACAGATGATGCAACGCTATTACCGCACTGTGATGGACCTGAGCCGCCTGAACGAAATGCTACTGCAGCAATTCGAAGAGGCCATCCTGATGGATCCGAATGCGCCGGCAGAACCCCTGAACGAACGCTTCCAGGTGAAAAACGGTTTCCTGCAAACCGTCGATGAAGAGGTATTTGAGCGCGACCCCTCGGCGATGCTCGAACTGTTTCTCCTGCTCCAGGACAACCCGGAATTGCGTGGCGTGAGTGCCTACACAGTCGGCTCAATCAAACGCCATCTGCACCTGATCAATGACGAGTTTCGGCAGGGCCCACGCAATCATCGCCTCTTCCTGAATATTCTGCGTGCTCATGAAGGCGTCACGCACGAACTGCGCCGTATGAATCTGTACGGTGTGCTGGGGCTCTATATTCCCGCATTCGGACGCATTGTCGGCCGCATGCAATACGACCTGTTTCATGCCTACACGGTCGATGAACACACACTGTTCGTTGTTAGCAACCTGCGGCGCTTTGCTTTACACCGATTCGACGATGAGTTTCCTCATTGCAGCGAAGTCATGCAATCGCTGCAGAAACCGGAGCTTGCTTACCTCAGCGGACTGTTCCATGACATCGCCAAGGGGCGCGGTGGGGACCACTCCGAGCTGGGAGCCGTTGATGCCGAAGCATTTTGCCTCGAACACGGGCTGGACAAGTCAGACGCAGAAACGGTTGCCTGGCTTGTGCGCCACCATCTGCTTCTATCAACCACCGCTCAGAAGAAGGATCTTGGTGACCCGGATGTTATCAATGAGTTTGCCGAGCTCGTCGGCGATCCGTCACGCCTTGATTATCTCTATGTACTGACCGTTGCTGATGTACGCGGCACTGACCCCAAACTGTGGAATTCATGGAAGGCACAGTTATTTCGTGATCTCTACGAGTTGGCCAGGCGAGCGCTCAGGCGCGGCCTTGAGAATCCGTTCGAGGGCGAGCAACTCGTCAACGAAAAACAGGAAAAGGCGCGTCGCTACCTCGACACAGCCGGTGTAGGCAGCAATGACGTAGCCAAAGTTTGGCGTTTGTTCAACGACAATTACTTCCTGCGCTATCGGAGCTCAGAAATCGCATGGCATACCGAGTGGCTGGCGGACTCGGATATCGACGGTGCCATCGGCCTGCTCGACGTACGCCGCCGCCGCACGGGCGATGGTGTGGAGGCGGTACTGTTCAGAACACAGGAGAAACGCTCATTTGCGTATGTCACAGCAGTGCTCGATGAACTCGGGATGACCATCATGGATGCCCGTATCGTCCCACTGGACAATGGCAACAGTATCGATGCCTATGTATTTATGGAGTCGGATAAACGTGTCGACATCGATGAAGAAGAATTAACAAGATTCGGCGCGCTTTGACGCGTATCCTGACTGCCACTGACGACAAAGTTACCAGGGTTACCCGCGCTGTTACCCGCCAGGCACGGATGTTTACGACGCCTACTCGAGTAAAATTCAAGCGGGGCACATCTGGCGATCAAACCGTATTCGAACTCGTCACCGCGGATCGTCCCGGGCTGCTGAGTAGAGTAGGCCAGATATTCATTGACCAGGGAATAAATATCCGCTCAGCCAAGATAATGACAATCGGAGAACGCGCCGAAGATGTGTTCGATATTAGTGACCTGTCCGGTCGTGCGCTCACAGAAGCGGCTCTTAACAGCCTGGCGGACTCACTGCGTGACAAGTTGGATCGGAATAACAAATAGGCTTGGGCAAGAAAATGCAGGAATTGGAAGCAATCATCGAACAAGCGTTCGAACTAAGGGCAGAGGGTTTCGATGACATCGTCAACGTTGACGCAGCAGTGCAGGAGGCGATTGCCCTGCTCGACTCCGGCGAACAGCGGGTCGCGGAAAAACGTGGCTCCGGCTGGCACGTTAATCAATGGCTGAAAAAGGCCGTCTTGCTGAGCTTTGCACTGCGCGATAACGAGGTCATCGAGGGTGGTCATAGTCGCTTTTACGACAAAGTCCCGATGAAGTATGTCGACTACACGGCGGAGCGATTCGCCGCGGACGGAGTGCGCGTCGTGCCCGACGCAATCGTTCGACGCGGTGCCTACGTTGCGCCGGATGTCGTCCTGATGCCGAGTTATACCAACATCGGCGCTTACATCGATAGCGGCACTATGGTTGACACCTGGGCGACGGTGGGCAGTTGCGCGCAAATCGGCAAGAACGTGCACCTTTCGGGCGGAGTTGGCATCGGTGGTGTACTGGAACCCATACAGGCCGGACCGACAATCATCGAAGACAACTGTTTCATTGGCGCACGCTCAGAAGTGGTCGAAGGCGTCGTTGTCGAGCAGGGCTCTGTCATTTCGATGGGCGTCTATCTCGGCCAAAGCACGAGAATATACGACCGCGAAACAGCAACGGTCAGCTACGGCCGAATCCCGGCCGGCTCGGTCGTCGTTGCCGGCAATCTGCCATCGAAGGACGGAAAATACTCATTGTATTGTGCGGTAATAGTCAAGAAAGTTGATGCCGGTACACGGGCAAAAACCGGTCTGAACGAACTCTTAAGAAATCTGGACTAACAAGAAATGCTGACAGTATTTGGAATCAAGAGTTGCGATACCTGCAGAAAAGCGCGCAAGTATCTTGCAGAGAATGACATCGAGTTTCGGTTCCATGACGTTCGTGACGACGGCCTGGATATTCAGATGCTTGAGCGGTGGTCTGGAAGAATCGATTGGACTAAATTGCTTAATAAGCAGTCCCTGACGTGGCGCAAAATTCCCGAGGTTGACCGCAGTGGCATGGTGGAGAGTAAGGCGTTCGCGTTGATGATTGACAATCCGACTTTACTCAAGCGGCCAGTGCTTGAGTCCGAGGTATTTATTGCTGTCGGGTTTTCAGAAAAACGCTTTGCTGAATTCTGGAAGAGTACCTGTTAACCAATTCGTCCCGTAATGTAGTCTTCGGTTAGCTTGTGTTGAGGGTTGGTGAAAACCTTGTCGGTGTCATCGACTTC
>Ga0114931_10005576_pt1 | contig 15551 bp, 11 predicted proteins | sample 2SBtaG_FD_89579 | JGI IMG/M metagenome (GOLD analysis project Ga0114931, IMG submission 89579) | Deep subsurface microbial communities from Kolumbo volcano to uncover new lineages of life (NeLLi) - 2SBTROV14_V59a metaG | ecosystem: Environmental > Aquatic > Marine > Volcanic | place: Kolumbo...
AGAATCCTCAGTTGGACGGGGGAAGTGTGCGTTTGCGGTGGTGCAGGGCAAGGCACAACGATGCGCAATGGTCGTTCTATTCAAAGCGTTGTAACGCCGCCCTGCGCCGCCGCAAGCGTGCCATTCGCCCCGTAGCGTGATTCACCGGGCGGGTAGCTGCATCGATCGACATTAAAGGCATTCATATCAGCCGGTTACTGTCGGAATGTAGCGGTCAATTGAGGATTCCAAGTTTAAGCTTACGCTCAGTCGGCGTCTGACCCGGAGCGTTCCCAATCGGCCGCGCAAGTTTGACAAGACAGGTGACATCGCCTATCTCTCAAGCTGCGCGGGGACGACCCGCATGCGGTCGCACGGGAGATTCGGGGTGCTGCGCGTGGCTCTGGTTGAGGACGACCCGGACCAGGCTGAGCTGATCGGGCTCTGGCTGGAGGGGGTCGGGCATGACTGCCGCCGTTACGGCGACGGTGAGTCGTTCTTGCGCGCGCTCGTCAACGATAGCTTCGATGTGGTGCTGCTCGACTGGATGCTGCCGGGTATCGGTGGCGACGGCGTGGTGAAGCGGCTGCGCGAGCAGGTCGGGTGGGGTCTGCCGGTATTGTTCGTGACCAACCGTGACCGCGAGGAGGACATCGTGCGGGCGCTCGAGGCCGGCACCGACGATTACATGATCAAGCCGCTGAACAAGGCTGAGACGCTGGCGCGGATCGTGGCGCTCGACCGCCGCGCACGCGGCCCGGCCGGCGCCTCGGCCAGCCTGGAGTTGGCGCCGTTCGTGCTCGACTCGGCGAGGCGGCGGATCGAGCGCGATGGCGAGCCCGTGGATCTTGCGCCGCGGGAGTTCGAGCTTGCCGCATTCCTGTTGCGCAACGTCGGCCGGCTGCTTTCGCGTCGCCACATACTCGAGAGCGTATGGGGGATCTCGGCGGAGTTGAATACCCGCACCGTGGACACGCACGTTTCGCGGGTCCGTACTAAACTCGGCCTGACCCCGGAAATCGGCTGGCGGCTGTCGGCGGTTTATCAGCATGGTTACCGGCTCGAACGTCTCGCCCCGACGGATTCCTGAGTCCCCGCGTGCGTTGCGGCGCGGCGCATTGGCTGTGAAGGAGTATTTTGAGATGCGGATCCTTGCGAAGCTGGTACCCGTGGTGTTGTTGGTGCTCTCTGCGAGCGCGCTCACGCCAGCCACGGCCGCGAGCGGCGACTGGCGCTACAGTGTGCGCCCCGGCGACAATCTCTGGAATTTGAGCCAACGTTACCTCACCAGCGTCGGCTACTTTCGACGCTTGCAGAAACTCAACGGCATCACCGATCCGGTGCACATCCCGCCGGGCACGGTAATCCGCATTCCGATGCGCTGGCTACGGGTGGCTCCGGCGACGGCCACGGTGGTCAAGGTACATGGCGACGCGCGCCTGGAGTCCGCGAGCGGCGGCAGTCGAGCACTCACCGTCGGCGCCGTAGTGGCGCTCGGTGACCGGCTGGTCACCGGCGCGGGCGGCAACGCCACGGTGCGATTTGCGGACGGGTCGCGCCTGTTGGTGCGGGAAGCCAGCGAGGTGGGTTTCGATACCATGAGCGCCTACAGCACGACCGGCATGGTCGATACGCGACTGCGCCTGCAGGGCGGACGCGTGGAGAGCGAGGTCCGGCCGGCGCGCGGTCCCGGATCGCGCTACGAGGTGATCACGCCACCGGCGGTGGCGGCGGTGCGCGGCACTCGTTTCCGGGTCGCCATGGATGCCGGGCAGGGACTCGCGCTGAGCGAGGTGGTGCGGGGCGTGGTCGGATTCCGGGGTAAGGGGGTGCGGCGGCGCCTCGACTCCGGATTCGGCGCCACCGTCCGTACCGGGCAGCCTCCCTCGCCGCCGGTCGCGCTGCTGGCGGCGCCGGATCTGTCCGCCCTCGCGCCGCGCGCCGAACGGCTGCTGCTGGCTTTCTCGTGGCCGCCTCTCGCCGGGGCGGTCGGCTATCGCGCCCAGCTTTATCCGGCCGGCCGGCCGGACGCGTTGTTGCTCGACAAGCGCGTCGGCGCGGCGCGCGTCGAGTGGAACGCGCCGCCCGACGGTGACTACCTGCTGCGCGTGCGTGGCGTCGACGGTAACGGTCTCGAGGGTCTTGACGGTGAGCATTCTTTCACCCTGGACGCGCGCCCGGTGCCCCCCACGCTGCTCGGTCCCACGCCCGGGCAGCGCATCCATGGATCGCCGCCGGAATTCTGGTGGTCGATGCCCGACGGGACGCGCAGCTTCCATCTCCAGGTCGCCGCCGACGCCGATTTCAGTAAGCTGTTGATCGACCGTGACCACCTTGCGCAAACGCGTCTGCGAGCGGAGCGCGAACCGCCGCCCGGCACCTATCACTGGCGCATGGCGAGCCGCGACGCCTCGGGGGCTCGCGGCCCGTGGGGCGATCCGGCGAGTTTCCGAGTGCTGGCGGTGCCGAGCGCGCCGGGGCCCGGCTCGGCCGGCGTCGCCGAGCGCGAGATCCGGTTCCGCTGGCCGAGCGAGGCGGACGCGGTGGAGTACGACTTCGAGTTCGCTAGCGACAAGCAATTCAAGGAGCGACTCGTGGAACGCCGCCTCGGCGCCACCGAGACGACCGTCGAGAAACCGGGCTCGGGTAGCTACTACTTCCGTACGCGAGGTATCAGTGGCGAAGGCGTGGTCGGTCCCTACGGCCCGGTGAACCGTCTCGAAGTGCCCGCGAAGCCGCTCCCGGCGTGGCTCGCGATTCTCGTTCTGCCGCTCATTCTTCTGCTTTGATGCCGCGCACCGCGCGCCGGCTGCGGCTCTGGGAGCCGCTCGTGCTGGGTGCGGTGTTGGTCGCCGCCGGCGTGGTGCTGGTCGCGGGTGACTGGCTGTGGCGCGTCGATCTGGCACTCTACGATGCAGCACTGCGGTTCACCGCCCGGCCGCTCGCGGCCGACGTCGTGATCGTGGCGATCGACGAACAGAGCCTCCAGACCTTGGGCCGCTGGCCGTGGTCGCGACGCCGGCATGCGGCGTTGATCAAGCGCTTGAGCGCTGCCGGGGCGCGCGCCATCGCACTCGACCTGATCTTCGCTGAGCCCGACCGTGACGATCCCGGCGCCGATCGCGCGCTGGCCGACGCCATTGGCGCCAGCGGGCGGGTGGTGCTGCCGGTGCTGCTCGAGCAACCACGGCTCGGCGGGTACCTGGTGGAGCGCCTGCCGATACCGCCCCTCGCGGGGGCCGCTGCGGCGCTCGGCCACGTCCACGTGGAAATCGACCGCGACGGGATCGCGCGTAGCGTGTATCTCCGCGAGGGACTCGGCGACGCCCGCTGGTCCACCCTGGCGATGGCAACGCGGCAGGTGGCGGGCGAGGCGGTGGCCAGGGTGGTCCGGGATGGGGAGGCGCTGGCCAAGCCAACGTTGTACCGCACCTGGGTGCGCCGTGACCCGGTGCTCATTCCCTTCGCCGGTCCACCCGGTAGCTATCCGCGGATTTCCTATGCCCAAGTGCTCGCCGGGGAGTTTCTGCCGGGCACATTTCGCGACAAACTGGTGCTGGTGGGCGTCACCGCAACAGGCCTCGGCGATGCCCTGCCCACCCCGTACTCGGGCTACGGCTTGCCGATGCCGGGGGTGGAGATCAACGCCAATCTGATCGCCGCGCTGGACGCGGGACGATTGGTCGAGCCGGCGAGCGCGTTTTCGCGGTACCTGTTCACGGCGCTGCTGGTGCTGCTGCCGGCGCTGCTCTACCCGAGCCTGTCGCCGCGCGCGGGATTCGTCGCGGCTACCGGGTGCGTGGCGTTGACCGCGTTCGCCAGCCTCGGGTTTCTGATCTGGGCGCACCGCTGGGTGCCGCCGGCGACGGCGTTGGCGACGGTGACCGCGAGCTATCCATTGTGGAGCTGGCGGCGGTTGGAATTTGCGCTGCGCTTCCTCGACCGTGAGTTGCGGGTGTTGCACCGTGAACAGCTAAAGCTGCCGGTAACCCTCGATACCAACACCGAGGCGGCGGTGGCGTTCCTGCGCGCCTTGCTGCCGGTCGCCGGCTGGGCGGTATGGGAGGGCGAACGAGTGCACAGCGGCGGGGATCAGCCGCCGCCGGATGCGCCACGCGCTGTATCGGCCGGCGCCTGGTTGCGCGATGGGCGCAACTTCTGGACCGTGCTGCCCGGCAGCGCCGCGCCGCGAGTGCTGGGCCTGAGTTGCGCGGGCGCGGGGGCGAACGAGTCGGCAGCGCTTGCGGAATTTCTGCGCCGCTGGCCGACGCCCACCGCGCCTCCGCCACCGGCCAGCGGCGAGGTGGTGCGCGCCAGCGTGCAGCGGGTGCAACGCGCGACCGGTGAGCTGCGCGCGATGCGCCAGGTCGTCGACGAAGGCCTCGCACAGATGTCGGATGGCGTGTTGGTAAGCGACGCGCTCGGCCGGGTGGTGCTCGCCAACCGCCCGGCCGAGCGTCAACTCGGTGGCGAGGTGGCCGACAAGCTGCTCGGCACGTCGTTGTTCGATGCCCTGCCCGACGCCGATCAGGAATCGCGCGAGGCATGGCGCAAGGCGTTGGTTGCGGCCCTGCTCGAACGGCACGCAGGGCTCTGCGAGCTGCGCATCGCGGGGCGCGGCGATCTGCTGGTGCGGGCGTTGCCACTCGCGCAAGGCGCGGGCGATGCCGGCGGCGTGGTGGTCACCGTGTCCGACGTCACCGCCTTGAAGGATAGCGAACGGCGTCGCGCTGAGCTGCTCGAGTTCCTGTCTCACGATCTGCGCACGCCCCTGGTCTCGGCCCTGGCGTTAATCGAGATCGCCCGCGAACGCGGTACGCCGGCGGTCGATGACGAGTTGCATCGGCGTATGGAGCGTCACATCACCAAGACCCTCACGCTTGCCGAAGGCTTTCTCGAACTCGCCCGGGTCGAAGGCCAGGAGGCGCTGCGCATCGAGGACATGGATCTGGTCGCGGTGGCCGGCAACGCGCTGGACCAGGTCTGGTCGCAGGCCAACGGTCGCGGCGTCCTGCTGCAAGGCCGGCCGGGTGGTGGTGAATTGTGGATGCGTGGCGACCCCACGCTGGTGGAGCGGGCGATCGTCAATCTACTCGGCAACGCCATCCGTTGCTGCGTCGCCGGCGCGCGGGTGAGTGTGGAACTGGAGCAGGCGGGCGATTGGGCGCGGTGCCACGTGATCGACCAAGGCCCGGGCATCGCGCCCCGAGACACGGATCGGATTTTTAATCGCTTCGAACGGATCGAGCGGCCCGCCGGTGGGCGTGACTGGGGAGCGGGTCTGGGGCTGGCGCTGGTCAAGGCGGTGGCCGAGCGTCACGGTGGGCGGGTGTGGGTCGAGAGCGAGTTGGGCCGGGGCTCATGTTTCACCCTGGAGTTTCCGCTCGCACGCCCGGACGGATTGAGAAACTACCCGCAGCGGTAAGTTCTCAATAACCCCGGACGAGATCGCTGTTTGAAGAGGAGCGGGATAGTGCGTTACTTCGACCGTAGGCCGCAGGGGCGAAGCGGAAAACAGGAATGCCCGGTGGGCATTCGTGCCGCTGAGCGGGTTCGCATGGATGCGAACCCCGGACTTGCAAGCGGCGCAGGAAAGCGCATCGCTGCAAGCTGCCCCTTCGAGCGTACAGGGATGTATTCACCGCGGGTCATATAACGCCCTACCCCGCTCCAACACCCGGACTTCTTGAGATGTTACCCCAGCGCTTGTAAACAACTGTGAACGTTGCCCGTAACGCGTTCCATACACGTTCCGCAGTTGAAATAATGCGCAGCCCAGGCGTGGTTCAAAGGTTGATAGGCGTGCAAATGTTTAGGAGGATGGTGCTCTCGGTCGCACCCGATGGTTGCGCGGTGGCGCCCCGATCGATCGCCGCCGCGGCGGGTCCGAAGGTTGCCTTCCTCTACGCCGATCTTCCGGTGGTGTCGTTCGTCGCCGAGCCCGACGGGTGCATCGCCGGCGCCACCGGCTTCGCCGCCGAGCGTCTCGGCTACGAGGCGGGCCAGATCGAAGGCATGAGCCTGCTCGAGTTCTACCCGGAGAGCGAGCACCCGCGGATCGCGCGTGAACTGGCCGCTTGCCGCGCGCAACCGGGAACCCCGCGTCACTGGAGCGGCTGCACGCTGCACCGCGAGGGCTACTGCTTGCACTTCGACACCACCGTGTGTGCTTCGGCCGACGCCGACGGCCGGCCGGCCTTGCTGGTGGTGTGCTCGGATGCGACCCGGGCGCAGGCATTGTCCGAAAAGCTCACTCGCCGCGAGAGCCACGACAGCCTCACCGACCTGCCGAATCGCGCGGCTTTCGAGAGGCGTCTCATGGTCGCGCTCGGGGAGCACGACGAGCACGCGGTGCTGTGGATCGATGTCGACCAGTTCGAGATCGTCAACCAGACCTTCGGCCACCGCGCGGGCGACGAATTGCTGCGTGAATTGGTGGATTTGCTCAGGCGCCGGCTACGCAAGAGCGACTTCCTGGCGCGCGTCGGCGGTGACTCATTCGGGCTGCTGATCGAGAACTGTGGTCTGTCGCAGGCATTGCGCGTGGCGCAGCTCCTCGAGGAGGCGATCGAGGGGTTTCGCTTTCAGTGGAAGGATGGCGTACATCGGGTGCGGGCGAGCGTCGGACTGGTGCCGGTCGGCCGCGACGGGCCGAAAGCGGCCGCCGACGTGCTGTGCGCCGCGAGCAGCGCCTGCCACGTGGCCAAGGAGTCCGGCACCGGGCGTGTCCAGGTGCACCACGCCGGCGACGCCGGCGTCCAGCGCTACTCGCGCGACATGGAGTGGGTGGCACGCATCGAGCGCGCGCTTGACCAGCATCGCTTCGTGCTGTGCACCCAACCGATTCAGGCCATGCAAGGCACCGCCGGCGGTCAACGCTACGAGGTGCTATTGCGGATGCGGGGTGATGGCGGCGAGTTGATTCCGCCCGGCCATTTCCTGCCCACCGCGGAGCGCTACCACCTCGCCACCCGGATCGATCGCTGGGTGGTGCGCGAGGTGTTGGCGTGGCTCGAGAGCACCCCCGAGGTGCTTGCGAAATTGGAATTATGCTTTGTGAATCTGTCGGGGCGCTCGCTCGGCGACGAGGAATTCCTCGCCACCGTGATCGCTGATCTCGAGCGCAGCGCGGTGCCCGCTTCCAAGCTCTGTTTCGAGGTCACCGAGACCGCGGCGATCGCCAACCTCGCCTTGGCCGACCGTTTCTGCCGCACTTTGAGGGCGCTTGGCTGCCGTTTTGCGCTGGATGATTTCGGCAGCGGCGTATCGTCTTTCGCCTACTTGCGCAGCCTACCGGTGGACTTCCTCAAGATCGACGGGATGTTCGTCCGTGACGTTATCGACGACCCGGTGGCACTTGCGACGGTGCGCTCGATCAATGAAATCGGGCAACTCATGGGCAAGCAGACGATCGCCGAGTTCGTCGAGTCCGAAGCCATCCTCGAAATCGTGCGCGACATCGGACTCGACTTCGGCCAGGGCTTCAGCATCGGCAAGCCGCATCGTTGGACCACCTGAGCACGGCGGTCGGCGCCCCGCTCGACGCCTCGAATCGTCGTACGGTGAATCGCGGATTTATCGTGGCTTCCAGGCGTCCGCTTCGCGGGGCGCGACGCGATCGCAGAGAAAGGTCGCGCGAATTTTCTCGGCGGATAGCCGGAGCTGATCGGCGTGGTCCAGGGCGTCTTGCATGGACATGCGCTGGGTCGGCGCGTGCAGCGCGAGGGTGGCAATCAAGCGCTCGCTCGCGTCCACGATGGGGACGGCGATGGCGACCATCCCGTCGACGAATTCCTCATTGTCGGTGCCGACCCCGTTGCGCCGGATTTGGTCAAGCATCGCCAGCAGTTGCTCCCGGTCGACGACCGTGTTTCGGGCGTACCGGGCAAGCGTCAGCGCGTCGATGAGGTGGTGCCGCTTCGCTTTACGCAGCGAACTCAGGTAGAGCTTGCCGCTGGCCGTGCAGTGGAAGGGCACCTGGTCGCCGATCGGAAACTGAATGCGCAACGGCCAGCGGGTCTCCACGCGGTCCAGATACAGCATGCCGGCCCGGTCCGGGATGGTGATGTTGCAGGTCTCGCCGACCTGTTCCGACAAGCGCTGCAGTACGGCGTGTCGCGGCTGCGCAAAGCTCGCGAATCCGGTCACGCTCGCGCTGATGTTTCTCAACCGGGATCCGGGCACGTAGCGTTTCCCGTCCAGGTCTTTTTCCAGGAAGCCTTCGCTTTCGAGGCGCTGGCAAAGGCGATGAATGGTGGGCTTGGGAAGTCGCAGGATCGCGTTGATCTCGGTAGGCGTCATCGGGGTTCGGGTGGTCGCCAGCACCTCCAGTATGTAGATGCTACGTACGCCGGTCGGCGCCCGCCCGGCGTTGGTCTGCTGTGCATTTTCCAACCGTTTCACCACGCCGCCTTTTGCTGTGAATCACTGGTATACGCCCGCTCCCTGCTGGACGAGCAGAATGGTCGAGAATTCCGGGAACAACGCGATCGCGATCCAAACCAGAAGTAGCGACAACAGATAGGGTACGGTATGTCGCAACAGTCTGAAATAGGGGATCCCGGTAATTCCGCTGGCGACATACAGGTTCAGCCCGTACGGCGGGGTGATGAAACCGATCGCATCCCCGACCAGGAATATCACCGCAAAATGAATCGGATTTACGCCGATGCCGGCCGCGATTGGCGCCAGGATCGGCGCCAGTATGATCGTGTTCGGGAGACTCTCGAGGATCGTTCCCGCCGCCAGCACCAACGCCATGCACGCGAACAGGATCGGATAGTAACCACCGAGTTGCGCGAACAGGTGGGTCACGAAGGCCTTGGCGCCCAGCAGCGTCAGGATTTGTTGCATCACCACCGACACGGCGATCAGCGGCGCGAGCAATCCGGTGATCTGTCCGGAGCGCAGGATCAATCCGGGTAGCTGGCGCAGGGTGAACCCCGGTACCACCAGGCTGGCGAGTATGCTGCGCCGGTCGAGTTCGGCGACATGAACCTTGCCGGCGCCCTCCGAGGCGTTCCCCGGGCTCGGACCGTCGGGGTTTGACGCTTCCGGTTGCGGCGCGCGGCGCCGCAACCACTTGTGGATCGGATGGCTAATCAGGCCGGCGATCGTGCAAAAGCCGGCGGTCACGCCGGCCGCTTCCGTGGGCGAGAAGGCGCCCGCGTAGATTCCCCACAACACCAGGCCGATGGCAAAAAATCCCAGCCACGCGCCGAGTGCGGCACGGATCACCCGGCGCGGCTTGAATTCGATCAAATGGCCCCAGCCGTGGCGGCGGCAGATGCGCCAGCAAGCGAACTGCATGACCGCGACCATCAATACGCCGGGAAGCAGTCCGCCGATGAACAGGTCGCTGATCGACAGATTCATCAGGAAGCCGTAAACGATGAAGATGATGCTGGGCGGGATGATGATCCCCACCGTGCCTCCGGCAGCGATGGTCGCGGCGGAAAAGTTCTTGTTGTATCCGCCCTGGCTCATCTCCGGATGCATAATCGAGCCGATAGCGGCGGTGGTCGCCGAGTTGGAGCCGGAGATTGCGGCGAACAAACCACAGGCGCCGAGCGAGGCCATCGCCAATCCGCCGCGCAGCCACCCGAGCGCGGAGTAGACGAGATCGGAAAGTCGCTTGGCAATCCCCGCGCCGTTGATCAGATCCCCGGTGAGTATGAAGAGCGGCAGCGCCAGCAGGCCGAAGAAATTCAGCCCTTCGTAAAGCGTGACGCCGAGGTTGGCGAGGGTGAAATTGATCACCACGCTGACCCCGATTACCCAAAAGCCGATCACCAGAAAGATCGGCACGCCGATCACGAACAGCAGCGCCACGCCGATGGAAATCAACAGGATCAACGTTGAGTTGTCCATGGTCCCTTCGCTCTCAGTCGCCCAGGATGCTGGTTTGCAGCTTGAAGGGCCGGCCGGCCCGGAAGGTGGCGATGTCCTCCCGGGTATTCTGCAGGACGCGAATGATCAGCAGCAAAAAAGCCAGCGGTGTGGCGATGTAGAACCACCACTGCATGACGTCGTCGGTGCCCTGTACGATGGCGAAGTTGTCGCGCGCGAGGAACACCTGCTCGGTCGTGAAGTAGATCACGATCGCCGCGAACGTGATCCACAGCACGGCGTCGAGCAGCAGGCAGGCGAACTGCGCCCGATAGGGCAGGCGCACCCGGAATTCGTCGAAGCGCAGATGGGTCCTGATCCTGACGTTGTAGGCGCAACCCGACCACACCACCCACAGAAACAGGTAGATCGGAATCGTGCTGCTCCAGGCCTCCTGCTCATTGAACGCAAAGCGGCGGATCACCTCGACGAATACGATCCCGGCCATCACCGTATAGCCGACGAGTATCAAGGTCCGTTCGATATTGCGATCGAGCCAAGCGAGGATGAACATTGCTACTCCTCCCGGTATTTATCGAATATTGCGCGTGAACCAAGCCACTCGATTCTAGCGACTCAAGGGCCTGTTCGACGATGCAGACTCGTGAACAGCGAATGGAGCCGAAAGACGATAGGCCGCGCTTGCGAATGAATACGAGCCATGCGTCGCGGCCCGGCTACCGCCGACGCGCCGGTGTGGCGCCGTTGAACCGAGGGTGCGGCGCGCGCACCGCACCCTCGGCGCCTTCGCGCTCGGATCAGGTCTTCCACCAACGTCGCGGCTCGACGTTTTCCGCCAGCGTCTCCTTGGGGATCTCGCGTGCGATGTCATAGATGAACTTGTAGGTGTCCATCCCGCCGGCCCAGCCATTGAGCCGGTCGCGCCACTTGGCCCACGGTTCCGGATTGAATTCCGGCGAGCACATCTGTTCCGCTTCACGGCGGGCGGCGTCGCTGAGCATCGCCACACGGACGTTGTTTTTGGCGAACAGGGTGTTCGGCAGTTGCGGATCGGAGAAACCGACCGTATTGACCAGCGAGGCCTCGTTGGCCGCCTGCACGTGGACCTGCGTGAGATAGGCCGCTTCCATCACCGCGTCCTGCAGATCGCCGGGCAGCGCGTCGAATTTCTTTGCGCTCATCGACGTGTGCTCGGTGCCGCAGAAGAAGGCGAGGTTGACGCACTGGGCAACGACCGGCGACATATTGGCGTAAGCGACCGCCGCCGCCCAGGTCTCCGCGCCGTCGATCAGGCCCTGCTTGAGGCCGTCGAGCGTCTCTTCCCAGGCGATCGGTGTCGGGTTGAGGTTCAGCAGCTTCATCGCGATGCGCCCGAGCTGGGTTCCGGTCACCCGATTCTTGGTACCGGCGAGCTCGGTGACACTCTTGACCAACGGTTTGTCCTTCCACTTCAAACCGAGTTGGATGCCGCGCAACTCGGCGTGGCTGAACAGAAAGTGCAGGCCGTGACGCTTGCGCAACGGTTCACGCAACACTTTTTCGCTGCCGGGGTGATAGAGGAAGTAGTACTGCGAGGCGCGGCTCGGAAACATGTACGCGTAGTCGAGTACGGTGAGGTAGGGGGCGCCGCCGGCCGAGTTCTGGGTCGAGGCGGCGTAGACGTCGATGATGCCCTGTTGGGTTTTCTTGACGCAGTTGAGCTGGCCGCAGATCTGATTGGAACCGATGAACTCGATGCGGATTGCGCCGTCCGTGCGCTCCTCGAGGTCGTTGACGAACTGCAAGCAGCCGGCCCGTTCAATCAGTAGGTTGCGCTCGTTGAAACCGGCCGCGCCAAACTTCCAGTTGACCTTGGCCGGCGTCTTGAATCGTTTCTTGTAGGTGGAGTTGGCGGCCTCGGCCAGTCGCGGGAAGGTCACCAGGCCGGTGAGGCCGCTCGCGGCGATCAACGTGGAGGTGATTCCAAACTGCTTGCAAAGGCGCAGCAGGTCGCGGCGCGAGATGCCCTTGAGTTTTTCTGAGGCTGTACGCATCGAAGTCTCTCCTCGGTTGGGGTTGCGGAAATGCTAGCGAAAAATTATTATTTTTGAGACTAGCAGTCTCAAATATTATACAAAATGCCCCATTATGCAACCAAGGGGCTTGCACCCCGCGATCATCGCGGAAGACCGGTCGATGGCGGCGACGATGCTGTTTGACTACATCATCGTTGGCGCGGGGTCGGCGGGCTGTGTGCTGGCCAACCGCCTTTCGGAAGACGGCCGCAATCGTGTGCTGCTGCTTGAGGCGGGCGGGCGCGACATCAACCCCTGGATCCATGTGCCGGTGGGCTATTTCAAGACCCTCCACAATCCGAGCACCGACTGGTGCTACAAGACCGAGCCCGAGAACGGTCTCAACGGCCGGCGGCTGGATTGGCCCCGAGGCAAGACCCTGGGCGGTTCGAGTTCGATCAACGGATTGCTCTACATCCGCGGCCAGCGCCAGGATTACGACTACTGGCGCCAGTTGGGCAATACCGGCTGGTCCTACGAAGACGTACTGCCGTACTTCAAGCGCTCGGAGCATCAGGAACGCGGGGCGGATGAGTTTCATGGCGTCGGCGGGGGACTGTGGGTCTCGAACATGCGCACCCGCCGCGACGTGTGCGATGCCTTCATTGATGCCGCGGTCGAGTTGGGTGTGCCGCGGACCAACGACTTCAACGGCTGGGACCAGGGTGGCGCCGGCTACTTTCAGTTGGTTTCCCGCAACGGGCTGCGATGCTCATCGGCGGTGGCTTTTCTCAAACCGGCGAAACGACGCGAAAATCTCGAAATCGTCACCCACGCGCACGTGGAGCAGCTTTGCTTTGGCGAAGATGATCCAGCCACGGTGACCGGGATCCGCTATGCGGTGCGCCGCGAGCGGCACCGGGCCCGGTTGCGGCCGGGTGGAGAGGTTATCCTTGCGGCCGGTTCGATCGGTTCACCGCAGATCCTGCAACTGTCGGGTATCGGGCCGGGTCCGCTGCTGCAGGAGCATGGGATCCCGTTGCACAAGGAGTTGCCCGGCGTGGGCGAAAATCTCCAGGATCATTTGCAGATCCGCATGGTCTACGAGGTCAACGTCCCTACGCTCAACGACGAAATCAACAACTTTTTCCGGCGCATGCTGATCGGCATGGATTACGTGTTCAGGCGTAAGGGGCCGATGGCGATGGGCGCCAGCCAAGTCTGCATATTCTGCAAGACCCGGCCCGAGCTTGAAACGCCCGACATCCAATTTCATTTTCAACCCTTGAGCGCGGACAAGCCCGGCATCGAGATGCACGACTTTTCGGGGATCACCTCGTCCGTGTGTCAGTTGCGCCCCGAGAGCCGTGGCCGGATAGCGATCCAGTCGCCTGATCCCTACGCCTACCCGAAGATCCGCCCCAACTACCTCTCGGCGTCGGCGGACCGGGCGACGGTCGTCCGCGCAATGCGCTTCGCGCGCCGCCTGGCGAGTACTCGGGCCCTGGCGCCGTTCATTGTCGCCGAACGCGTACCCGGTCCGGCCGCGCAGAACGACGGGGACCTACTGGAGGCCGCCCGTAACATATCGCAGACCATCTACCACCCCACCAGTACCTGCAAAATGGGCAGCGATCGGATGGCGGTGGTCGACGCCCGTCTGCGCGTCCATGGCGTGCACGGATTGCGGGTCGCCGACGCCTCGATCATGCCCTCGATTACCTCGGGCAATACCAACGCGCCAGCGATCATGATCGGCGAGAAGGCCAGCGATCTGATCTTGCAGGACCGCCGCCGAACGGCCTGAAATGCCGCCGTTCGCCTGCGCCCCCGGCTGCCGCGGAGCCGCCGCAGGAAACCCGATCGGGGTAGACTATTGCGATGGACCGGACCGCCATCAGCGTGGCAGGATAAGCTTCGAGACATGAATGCCGCCTTGTTCGCGCCCGACTTCCAGACCACGCCTTACTGGTGGGAACGGGTACCGCGCCCGGACCTCGGGCAAGCGGACTTACCGGCGCGCTGCGACGTGTTGGTGATCGGTTCCGGCTACACCGGCCTCAACGCGGCCCTCGAGACTGCGCGCGGCGGGCGCCACACGGTGATGATCGACGCCGAGGACGCGGGCTTCGGTTGCAGCACCCGCAACGGCGGACAAATCGGCACCAGCATCAAGCCCGATCTGGCGACCCTCGCCGCGCGCCATGGCCACGAGCGCGCCGCCGCCATCCGTGACGTAGGCAAGGCGGCGCTCGCGTGGCTCGAGGACTTCGTGCGCGCCGAGGAGATCGACTGCGACTTCCGAGTGGCGGGCCGCTTTCACGCCGCCCACAGCGCGCGCCAATACCACCGCCTGGAACGGCGGATGGCCAAAGAGCCGGGGCTCGGCGAGGACGCGGAACTGGTGCCGCGGGCCGAACAGCACCGTGAACTCGGCAGCGACGCCTACCACGGCGGCGTACTGTATCCGCACCACGCGGGGCTCGACCCGGCACGCTTTCACCAGGGTCTGCTCGAACGGGTGCTGACCGCCGGGGCGTCGGTGTTACCGCGTTGCGCCGCGCACGGCATGGAGCGCGACGGCGCGGACTGGCGCGTGCGCACCAGCCGCGGTGAGTCGCGCGCGCGAGAGGTGGTGGTCGCGACCAACGGTTACACCGGGGCCGCCACGCCGTGGCTGCGCCGGCGGGTGATCCCGATCGGCAGTTATATGATCGCGACCGAGCCGCTCGCCCCTGAAGTCATGGATCGACTGATGCCGCGCGACCGGATCGTCAGCGACACGCGACGGGTGGTCTACTACTATCGCGCCTCGCCCGATCGCCGTCGCATCCTGTTCGGTGGGCGGGTGGCGCACGCCGAGACCGACGCGCGGCTCAGCGCACCACGACTGCATGCCAAGCTGTGCGCGATATTCCCGGAACTCGCCGCGACCCGCGTCAGTCACTCGTGGCTCGGTTTCGTTGCCTACACCTTCGACACCCTCGCGCACAGCGGTCGTCACGACGGCCTGCACTATGCGATGGGCTATTGCGGCTCCGGGGTGTCGATGGCGAGCTACCTCGGGATGCGGCTCGGACAGCAGTTGATCGGGAAGCGCGAGGGCGACACCCCGTTCGAAGGGCTTCCCTTCCCGAGCCGGCCGCTGTATTGGGGGTGGCCGTGGTTTCTGGGGCCCGCCGTCGCTTGTTATCGCCTTCTCGACCGGCTGGGGTGATGACGGTGCGCAGATCCCGGTGTCGCCGCGCCACCGCAAGGCAGCCGAACGTGACGCCGGATGCCTTTACGTTGTACGGGAGCAGCGGGGTGCGCCCGCGTTTCGGTTTGCTGGACGATGCCGCGATCGCGGCGCTCAAGGGCCGCGCCTTCGAACTACTCGCGGACCACGGGATCATCGTCGTTCATCCGTTCGCCGGCGATTGGCGACGAGAGCCTGAACTGGAACGAAGCCGTCAACATTCGCGCCGGCGGACACTTCCTCAACAGCGCGCATACCCTCAAGTATTGCCGCGACCAACTCTCGCCCAACGCCTTCCTGCGCCAGGATCGCGGCGGCTACGAGGCGGCGGGGCGGCGCACCGCCTTCGACCAAGCCCGCGAGATCGCCCGACTCGTGGCCGACGCCGATCGTCAAATCCTTGCCGCGGCGGCCGCGCACAAAGGCGCGGCGCCGGTGGTCTGAATCGGTCCTCGGCGAGCGTCGTGCCGAGCTTCTGATTGGTGAGTCGC
>Ga0114931_10005577_pt1 | contig 15550 bp, 13 predicted proteins | sample 2SBtaG_FD_89579 | JGI IMG/M metagenome (GOLD analysis project Ga0114931, IMG submission 89579) | Deep subsurface microbial communities from Kolumbo volcano to uncover new lineages of life (NeLLi) - 2SBTROV14_V59a metaG | ecosystem: Environmental > Aquatic > Marine > Volcanic | place: Kolumbo...
AAAAAATGCCGCATCTGAAACTAGCAAATGCGGCATTTTTATATTTAAAATTTACCATCCATTCGGAATTCCGCGGAATCAAACCAGAATCCCGTTTTGGCAATATGGTCATATTCGGCTTGCAAAAGGTCATAATGGTAAACTTCTTGCTGGCGGACAAAATCAAATATCTTTTTTGTTTTATCATCTTGCGCCAGATGAGCTATTTTATCGAAATAGTTAATTGCTTCCCGTTCCTGTTTCATGGCAATGCGAATAGCTTCCACTTCATCAGTCCTGGCTTTGGCAACCTGACTTGCGGGTGCCTTTTCGCTAAACACCGGAACCTGACGCGCCTGAGGATAATCTTTTACAAGTTCGTGCCAGTCACTCACTTGGTCCATTTTATCCACCATTTTTTGAAATGTGGCTAAATGCAATGTTTCTTCATGAGCAAGCATTTTGAAAAGCTTTTTCCCCGATTCGGTTTCGGCTTTTTCCGCTGCTTCCAAATAGAATTTTCTACCGTTTTTTTCAAGGTCAATGGACATCTTGATCGCTTCTGCCACGTCAAATTTTTTCTCATCCATCTTGTTTTGCTCCTGTTGGTTTATTGATTTCATTTTTAAAAAAGAATGTATCAAACGGAAATTCAATAAGCAAGAATAAAAATGGTGTATTTGTTGTTTTATAATAACCTACATTTTAAAATAAATGTTGCTTTACTTTGCTTGATATGGTATATTTTATTTCAAAGGAATTTCATGGATAAGCTAAATAAAATTATTGCATATATGTATCTTTTGTGAGTTTGTGGAATGCGCTATGCTATCATCTCGGACATCCATGGAAATCTGGCAGCTCTTGAAAAAGTGCTGGAACGAATCGATCGTGAAAAGTGCGATAAAGTTGTCTGCCTTGGCGATATTGTCGGCTATGGCCCTTTTCCCAACGAATGCGTTGCGCTGGTGAAAAAGAGCTGCGATTTTTGTCTCATGGGAAATCATGATCATGCAGCTCTTGGCTTAACCGATACCGCCTATTTTAACACTTTTGCAAAAACAGCCATAATGTGGACCAGAAAAACCCTTTCGAATGAAAGTAAAGAGTTTCTTGCCGGTCTTCCTTTGCAAAAGAGTGAAAATGATATATTGTTTGTTCATGCCACCCCGTGCGAGCCTGTCGAGTGGAAGTATGTCTTGTCGTCCTTTGATGCATCGCAAAATTTTCATTGTTTCAATGAGTCTGTATGTTTTATCGGACATTCTCATGTCCCTGTTGTCTTTTCTCTTGGAAAAGATAAAGAAATTTTAATTTCAAGGGAAGAGAGCACAAAGCTTATTCAGGACAATCGCTACATTATCAATGTTGGCAGTGTAGGCCAACCCCGGGATGGAGACCCCAGGTCTGCATTTGTCTTTTTTGATACGGATACATTAACTCTGCAACTCGTGCGAGTCGAGTATGATATACACACAACTCAAAGAGCCATGCTGGCGTTTGATTTGCCATTGTTTTTAGTGGAGCGTTTGGCGCGCGGCCAATGATCTTCCTGTTCAATGTCCTGGTGATAGGATTTGAACAATGATCGTGGTTTTTGGGAGAGGAAAAAACTTGCACAATCTTTGCAACTGTCGGCGAAACCGTATAAGGATGTAAATTACAAGGCAATTGTGTATAAATGTGTTCCAGCATCGTCCTTGTGTCTCATTCCCTGACTGATTTTTCTTTGGAAGCATTGTTTGAGGCAAGTGTTGTCGAATTTAATGAGGGCAAGAGTTTATGACAAATAATAATAATAACAATAATGGCAAAAAATGGGTTTTCTCCGAAGCATCATTTGAAAAAATCAACGGAACGGTAAACGATTTGTGTTCTCGCCTGAAAGCCCACGTCGTCATTTTTGCCGACATGAACGGATATCCCATAAGTTTCTGCGGAGATACAAGGCGCATCGACATGAACAATCTAACCGCTGTTGGTGCCGGTACCTTTTCTGCAACAGCTGAAATGGCACATCTTGTTCACGAAAAACAGCAATTCAAATATATTTATCATGAAGGTGAATCTCAAAATATTTATCTCTGCAATGTGGGAGAAGATTATTTAATGATTATTGTTTTCAGCAAAAACACAGCAGTAGGAATGGTTCGCGCACTGACGGCTCATGCTGTTAAAAAACTGAGCGGGCTTTTATCCGACCTTCAGGTAGAAAAAGAAAAAGCAACCGAGTTTTTGGATGATGAATTCCGATCCCTGCTGGGGAAGGAATTGGACAAATCCTTTCGCTTTTAGTTTGAATTGCTATGCACGTCGATCCTTTCAGGCAAGAAATAATTTTCAAAATCGTCTATTACGGACCGGGATTGGGTGGGAAAACAACCAATTTGGATTTCATCCACTCGCAGATAAATCCTAAACTTCGAGGGGAACTGGTTACGCTAAAGACGAAGGAAGACAGAACCCTTTATTTTGACTTTTTGCAGCTCGAGTTCGGACGCGTTAATGGAAAAAAACCTCGTTTTCATCTTTATACTATCCCTGGTCAGGTTTATTATGGGTACAGTCGCAAGATCATTTTGAAGGGCGCCGATGCCGTTGTCTTTGTGGCCGATTCTCAAAGCATCCGCATGGATGAGAACTGGAAGACATTGGCTGATTTAGAAGAAAAGTTGATCTTGCAAAACAAATCTTTAACCTCATTTCCATGGGTATTGCAGTATAATAAAAGGGACTTGCCGAATATTGAGAGCGTCAGAGCGTTGCAAACAAAACTGAATTTTTTTGATGTTCCCTTTCATGAAGCCATGGCAAATAAGGGGCAGGGAGTTTTTGAAACACTTCGCACCGCGATCCAATTGGTGCTGGCAAAAGTTTAAGTGGGCAATAGATTTTTAATGAAAGAATAATCCAAGATGGAATCAGATATTTCTATTTCAAAAAAAGCGCAATCGAAAAAGCGCCAAGATACGCAATCTTTGCAGGAAAAAATAGAAGAGCAAATGAAAACAATTGTTCAGCTTGGCAATTACCAGTCGGTCTTTTTGTTCGATCAGGAGGGATTGCAGCTTGCTCAGTATGCTCCTGAAGGAATCGTTGAAGAAGTCAGAGTAATCGAGATTTCTATGATGATCATGGAAATTAAAAAAACTGTGGACAATCTGGCTGGTATCACTGATCTTAGGGAAATTATGGTTGAAGGGTTTGATGGCAAAAAGATTGTTTTTCGATTCATCCCATTTTATGGTCAGATGGCTATTTTTGTAGCTGTCATTCCCCGGCATACATCTTATCGTATGCTTACGAACAGACTGCAGCGTGCGATCATGAAGTTAGGTTCGGATACGGAAGCGTCATTCTGAGTGGGACAAACGATTTGATGACGCCAACTCAGCAGCCAAAGCCTCCACTTCGCGCAACAATAGCCTGGATATTCTACGATTTTGCAAATACTGCCTACTCGATGAATATCGTTTCCCTCTATTTTAGCACCTGGATTATCATTGAGCTCTCACAACGGGATGCGTACGTGTCCATCGCCAATTCCCTGTCCATGATTCTTGTCGCCCTCACCATGCCGGTCTTGGGAGATTTTTCCGATTTTAAAGGGAAAAAACTCTCCTCACTTTTTATCTTTACAATGTCATGTATTGCCGGAATTACCCTAATGGGCGTGTTGGGATATTATGTCAATAATGTTTCGGTTTTAATGCCTGCAGTACTCGTGCTTTTTGTGATGACAAATTATAGTTACCAGGGGGGGCTTGTTTTTTATAACGCCCTGATGCCCTCTGTGAGTACGCCGAAAACCATTGGCCGGGTGTCGGGCTATGGCGTCGCGCTCGGCTACCTGGGGGCAATCGTCGGGCTGGCGGTAGCCGGCGTATTTGTTGACGGAGAACTGTTTGGGGCAAAACTGGCTGGTGTTTCTCCGGGAGGAGCACGTGCGGCTTTCTTTCCCACCGCCGTTTTATTCTTTATTTTTGCAATCCCCATTTTTTTCTTTGTCAAAGAATCGCGATCAAAGCAACAAGAGGAAAGCAAGTGGAATATTAAGGATTCATATATTAAAATTCGTCAGACCATTATTGACACGAATCGGCATCCCGGTTTGCTGCGTTTTCTGATTGCAAAATTATTGTATGAAGACAGCATTCAAACTGTCATTATTTTTATGGGGGTTTACACGCAGGCCGTCATGGGATTTACCCGCGCTGAAGCAAACCAGTTTTTTACTATTGTCATTCCCTCGGCGATCATTGGCTCAGCTTTTTGCGGCATTTTAACCGATCACTATGGACCGAAAAAGACACTTTTCTGGGTGATTTTATTGTGGATTACAAGTCTGGCTGTTGTGATCATGACTTCCAATCGGACGTTGTTCTGGGTACTGGGAGGTATTATCGGTGCTCTTATGGGTTCTACATGGACGTCTGCTCGTCCGCTGCTTATTTCGCTCGTGCCTAAGGAAAATTTGGGGGAATTCTTCGGGCTTTACTCATTGTCCGGGAAATTGGCCGCTGTGATTGGACCGCTTATATGGAGCGCCGTTACGTTCTCTCTTGATAAGTACGGAGATGTTGTTAAATATAAAGCTGCTATTGGCGCTATGGCCATTCTTATGATAGCCGGTTTGTTCACCTTGCGTCCGGTTCCGGATTTTCACAAAAAGATCAAGGCATCTACGAGAAAGTAAAAAGACGCGGTGTTGCCGTTCGTTTCCTGCAGCGAGGCCATTATTTCAGTTCCAAAGATTATATCAGGGAATGATTCGTTATTGCTCATTGTTGGTTGATAATGAGTTCTTTTACTTTGCACCTACCGTACAAGTTTGTTTTTTCCGATGTCTATTAACACGAAAAATGTTTGCGCTATTCAATGTCAGTTTATTCACATTGTGGCTTGTATGGAACAATTGCTAATGAAAATCATGACAATTCTGTAACTGTTTTGCTGTTTAATTTATACTTTTGCTGAAAAAACAGAATGTTATGATTTGATGGATTGTTTGGAAATCTCAAATTTATGGCATGTCTATTGCTAAATTACTTTTTTATGTAAAGGTGAAAAATATTTCATTTAAACGAGAAAGGACTCTTTTGGGTAAAGAACCCATGGCTTTTCGAGGGATTTATAATTTTCTATTCGCAATGTTTTTGCAGGATTTTAATCCGCAGAATGAGAAAAATTTGCTACTTATATTTATCTCTTGTAAGATTGGTTAATAGCCCGAAATAGTGACATCAAATTGAGAGTAATTGTGATCACCCAAACTGCAACAAAAGTCGCGCATCTCGTTTTCAGCTATTTGTTGGTGACATCGTGCTTGCTTTACGCACAAGAGACGCAAAAGAAAAGTGAATATTTGCTGGGAACAGAAGAAGCCCTTGAGATGGTTGTTCATGTGTGGGGCGAAGTCAGAAATCCCGGTGAATATCGAGTCCCATACAATACAAACCTGCTCGAACTCATCTCAAAGGCCGGTGGCCCCGGACAATATGCGAATCTATCCAAAATTCGTCTTACTCGGGAATCTGAAAGTTGGCATATCACAAAGGATGGCTTAAAAAAGATCGTCTCTGAATCCCGTGCTGGCAAGATTACAGAAGACAAACTCGAAGAGTCCCTAAAAACGCATTTTGCAAATCGTGTTCTCATATTCGATTTAGATAATTATTTAAAAACGTCTGAAACACTGAGTCCTCCCCCGGTTCTAAAACCCGGGGATGTGGTTTTTGTACCAAGGAACAGTTGGAGTAAATGGCGTGAATTCGTTCGTGTTGCCAATGAAGTTGCAGTGATCACAAGCATTTATGTTTGGTATCTGCGGGCGAAATAATCTCATGATGAAATTTTTAGGAGAAAAATATTAAATGCAATCGGTCGAAAAAGAGCAACTCCCGGCTTCTTCTTTCATGAATATTCTTTTTCGGCGAGGTTGGTATATCGTCTTGTGCCTCGTTGCTGTGTTGGTTCCGGTTACGATTTACAATCAGACCGCGACCCCAACGTATGAAGCTGTGTCGACGATTATTTATGAAGAACCCCATTTACCGGTTAATGATCAACTTTCAAACGAAAGGCGGACAAAAGAGTCTCTGGTCAATCAAATTCAGGAGATCAACAGCCGCGCTGTTGCTCAGGAAGTTGCCAAGGCATTGCCGGAATATGTAAAGAAAAAACTACCCGTCCCGGAAAATCTGCCTCATGATTTTAATTACAATGCTTATTATGCCGCATACATAAGAAGTAATCTTGATGCCGTGCCGGTCGCCGAATCGGATGTTATCAAGATTAAAGTGCAAGCAAATGATGCTTTAACTGCAATGACAATTGCAAATACAGTTTGTGATGTTCTGACTAGAAGAAATTTGCGCATTCGAAAAGAGGAAGTGAGCGGTGTTCGGGCACTTATAGAGGAACAACAGAAAGCTTACCACAAAAAACTGGAAAAAGCGGAAAGTAATCTACGCAAGTTCAAAGAACAAAGTCATGTAACATCTTTGGATGAGCAGGTGCGTGAAACACTCAGCAGGGTGAGTCAAATTGATGTTGCCTATCAGCAGGCAAAAGCCGAGCGTGTCAAAACCGAGGAAAAACTTCGCGCCATCAATGCCAAGATTTCTAGCTCTCAAAAAAATCTCGTCCCTTCCATCACGGACGTTTCTACACAGATCGTGCGGCAATTGAAGGCTCAGTTAGCAAAGCTTCGGGATCAGTATACTCAGCTTCTTTTGCAAGGTGTTCCTGAGAATAATCCAAAGCTGGTGCAGATGCGTGCGGATATGGAACGTATTCGCGGAAATCTGGCGGACGAGGCAAGGCGAATTGCCGAAGCGGATAATATTATTGATCCGCTTTCGCAGATGTCCAAACTTTTCGAGCAAAAGGTGGATTTGGAGTTAAAAGTCGAAACGCTGAAATCACAAGAGCAATCTTTGGCCAACGCGACTGCGCAATATGAAAAATCTTTGCGGCGTTTGCCCGGTAAAGAGTTTGAATTGGTGCGTCTGACACGGGAGCGTGATCTTGCCAATAATATTTACACGATGCTGTCGCAGCAGCGTGAAGTGGCGCGAATTAATGAAGCTGAAAAACGCGGTAATCTTCGCGTCATTGACCGGGCATCTTTGCCCAAAAGTCCTACAAGACCACGCAAAAGGCTAAATCTGGCGATCGGACTTTTACTAGGTCTGACAATGGGACTTGGATTGGCCTTTTTTCTGGAATCGCTGGACACTTCGATCAAAACTCCGGAGGAAGTTGAAAAGAAAACCGGACTAACGATTCTAGGCTCCATTCCCAGAATTCGCAAAAGCACGATGGTGCAGACAAAAGCAGGAGAATCGAAAAAGTCTGCCCTTGGCGAGCCTTCCAGGGTGCTAATTACCTATTCCATGCCAACGTCGCCGCCTTCCGAAGCCTATCGAACATTGCGCACGAACCTTCAGTTTTCGGATCTCGCAGAGGGCCTGCGAAGCGTTATTTTTACAAGCTCAGGCCCACGGGAAGGAAAATCTACAACTGTTGCGAATTTAGCCATTGCAACAGCGCAGATGGGACTTCGCACGCTTGTTATCGACGCTGATCTCCGACGGCCGACAATACATCATCTTTTTTCTCTGCACAGGGAACCCGGCCTGTCTGACATTCTTTTACACTTTTATAACAATGGTGATTCCTACGTCCCACAGTCAAAGCAGCAAATTTCAGTGCAGAAAAATCTTGCGCATAATGTTGATGATAGAGCGTCAATGGACCATGAGCGCTTGAGTGAAGCCCCTGATCGTGCAAATCGTACCATTCAAAAAATGGCTTCGCTTGATTTGGCAATTACCGAAGCTGTACAACTTACGCCCATAAATAAACTTGAAGTCCTGACATGCGGCGTTTTGCCATCGAATCCATCAGAGGTTTTGGCGAGTGAGACCATGAAGGACCTGTTGGCCCTCGTCAAACAAAGATATGAATTTGTTGTGATTGACGCACCTCCAATCATCGCGGTGACGGATGCTGCTGTGCTGGCGCCGCATGTGGACGGATTAGCGCTGGTCATTGAATCCGGTCGCAATGATAAAGAGATTGTTTTAAAAGCGAAAAGCCTTCTCGACCGTGTGGGCGTGAATATTGTTGGCGCTATATTAAATAATGTGCATGAAAAAAATCTCTACGGCGATTACAATTATTATTATACATATTACGCCAAAGCCGGAGAGGAAAATAGCAAAAGGAAGAAGGGCCGGAGATCCAAAGGGTAATCCGGCACCTCTTGGCGTGTCATTGCGAAATCGGTGTATAATAAAAAGTAAATGAAGGAAATTTATATCAACCTGCACAATTTGTGCTCCTTATTGCACTGCCCTCAAGAAAAGTTCTACCAAGGAGTAAAAAAATGAGAGCGAGGAGGATATTGTGGCGGGATAATTTGCAGGAGTAAGGAATGCAACTAACAAACCTCAGAAAGAAATTCCTTGCGAGTGGAACGCGGTTCCTCGACATTGTTGTCATGACTTGTACGTTTGTTTTTTCCCTCTATATGTATGCTCCTGAAGAATACTATCCACCACATTTTATTGATTTTCTTTCCTATAAAATAAAGCTTGTCAACATTATTGCCTATATTTTTCTGGTTATTGTCTGGAATCGTCTTTTTTCTTTTTTCGGGTTGTACGAAATTCGCAGATTTGGCAATATTTTTCGCGAGTGGTTTGACATCATCAAAGCGATTTCCATTGGCGTTCTACTCGTTGCGGCTGTCGGCTCTGTATTTGGCCGCGGCAATGTCAACAATGAAGTTTTATTGACTTTTTGGGGAACCAGCGTGATGATGACCATGCTTACGCGGGCATGGCTTCGGGTTTATCTTGCTTTCCTGCGTCATCGGGGACGTAATCTTCGATTTGTGGTCTTTGTCGGCAGTAATGATCGCGCCATACATTTGGCTCAAAAAGTGATGGGCCGGGAAGAATTAGGTTTTCGTCTGTTGGGTTTTGTTGATAATAATTTTGATTATGGCAAAAATGTTATTCCAAAAGAAAAAAGATTATGCTCGCTGGATGATTTCCCGGAATTTCTTGAAAATAACGTTGTTGATGAAGTTTTTATTGTTTTGCCTATTAATTCATTTTATGAGGAAACAAAAAAGATAATCAATCTCTGCGAAGAGTTGGGAATTGTTTGCCGCGTCCCTTCCAACTGGTTTGAATTTCGTACGGCAAAGGCATCAGCTTTTGATCTGGATGGCATTCCAATCCTCACGGTTTACACAGGCTCCTATCATCAGTTGGAATATTTATGGACGAAGCGCCTAATCGACATCGTTTTGGCAAGTGCTGCGTTGATCGTGTTTTCTCCGGTCATTCTCATTGTTGCTATAGTTATAAAAATGACTTCGGAGGGCCCGGTCTTTTTCAGTCAGGACCGTATTGGATATAATCGAAGAAGATTCAAAATGATAAAGTTCCGCACGATGGTTAGTAACGCGGAAGAATTACAAAAATATCTTGAATACATGAACGAGGCGGATGGTGCTGCTTTCAAAATTTCCGACGATCCGCGGATTACCAAAATCGGGCGCTGGCTGCGCAAAACAAGTATCGACGAATTGCCGCAATTGGTTAATGTGTTAAAGGGCGATATGAGTTTGGTCGGGCCGAGACCACTGCCCGTGCGGGATGTGAAAGAAATTGACGAAAGATGGCAAAAGCGCCGGTTTAGTATGCGCCCCGGGCTAACGTGTCTCTGGCAAATTAATGGGCGCAATCGTGTTTTATTTCGGGATTGGATGAAACTTGATCTGGAATATATTGACAAATGGTCGATCAAACTGGATTTTGAGATTCTGGTGAAAACAATCCCGGCGGTGTTGAGAGCGACGGGTAAATAAAATTTTATTCCTGCTTTAGCTTGCTGATTTGTATTGCGTATTACTCCATCCGGGCAGTGTCATCCGTGTTTCATCATCTTTTACTTTAGCAGTAGAATAGGGAGATAGAATGGCCGTGTTTGTTTCGGTCGTCATGCCTTGTTTGAATGAAAGCGAAACTCTGGCGATTTGCATTAACAAGGCGAAAAATACCATGGAAAAGCTCGGCATCGAGGGCGAAGTCATTGTCGCAGATAATGGCTCGACCGATGGCTCTGTTGACATCGCCGAGTCCCTGGGTGCGCGTGTGGTGCATGAGCCGGAAAAGGGGTATGGAAATGCCTATCGCGCCGGGATCGCTGCGGCACAGGGAGAATACATCGTCATTGGCGATTCGGACGATTCTTATGACTTTAATGACATTGGGCGGTTTATCGAGCCATTAAAAAATGGTGCTGAATTTGTGATGGGAACGCGCCTCAAGGGCGAAATTGAAAGAGGCGCTATGCCATGGCTGCACAGATATATCGGCAACCCTATCCTGACCGGGATTTTGAACGTGATGTATCATTCGGGAATTTCCGATGCCCATTGCGGTATGCGCGCATTCAAAAGAGAAGCGTATTGGAAAATGAACCTGCAAACCACGGGTATGGAATTTGCATCCGAGATGGTGATCAAGGCGGCGCAGTTGGGTTTGAAAACCGAGGAAATTCCAATCACGCTACACCAGGATGGCAGGAGCCGGCCGCCGCATCTGCGCTCTTTTCGCGACGGATGGCGGCACTTGCGTTTCATGTTGATTCACAGCCCAACCCATTTGTATTTTTGGCCGGGCAGTTTTTTATTCATTCTCGGAATGGCGGCCATGCTCGCTTTGCTGCCGGGGCCGGTACAAATTGCCGGACGTATCGTGGATTTGCATGTCATGGTTCTCGGAAGTCTCTTTGCGATCCTGGGTTTTCAGATTGTCAGCATGGGTGTTTTTGCGCGCACTTTTGCCGTAACGCACGATTTTGTACCACAGGACGCAATGCTCCAAAAAGGATATAAAGTTTTTAATTTGGAGCGGGGTCTGGTGACGGGATTTATTGTCTTTATGACCGGATTTGCAACGGATTTATACATTTTAATAAAATGGGTGTCGAGCAACTTTGGCCCTTTGCACAAGGTCAGATTGGCGCTCGTTGCGTCGACTTTTATCATTCTCGGTGTCCAGGTCATTTTCTCATCTTTTTTTCTGAGCATGCTCGGAATTGAACGAAGGCCGCCGAAACATATTTTAAAAGATTAAAAAAATAAGGATTCTATTTATGTATATTGTTGGGATGAATGATGTGGCTGGTGCTCACCATAATAGCAGTGCATCACTGATTAAAGATGGCGAAATTGTTTTCGCATCGTCGGAAGAAAGATACACTCGCATTAAATTTGATATGTCTTTTCCAATAAATGCCCTCAATGCGGCGCTGGAATTTGCCAATATTGAGCTAAAGGATGTTGATTATTTTGCTGTCGGTTACCCACCGTCTTCGTTTTATCTTGATCTGTTTGAAAGGAGTATATTGGATTTGCCACGCTCCTTGCTGGGACTTGTGGGACATAATTTTTCGGGAATGCTGAAATATCTCTGGCCTAATTTTCAGAAAATGTACAAACCGCCTGTGTACCACAATGGTTTGAAAAAATTGGGCGTCTCTGATGAGAAAATTGTTTTCATTGACCATCATCTGTCTCATGCTTCAAGTGCTTACCGTTGCAGCGGATTTAATGAATGTTTGACAATCAGCATGGATGGATTTGGTCCGAATGCACAAGGTAAAAATATTGCCGGGCAAATTTACAAGTGCGCCAATGGGGATATGGAATTGCTGGAGGATATACCCCTTTATGCGACAGCATTATGGTATTCGGCATTCACGGTTTGCCTGGGATTGAAATACATGGATGGCGAAGGCAAAACCATGGGCCTTGCTGCTTATGGTGATCCCGACGTGTGCTATGACGAAATTAAGGATATGGTTTTTGAGTATAAAGACGGCCAATGGATCGGCTATCCTTATTGGGTGGATTACATCATGGTGCCCCGGGATGATGTGTTCATGAAAACACATTCAGGCCGGCGGATCATGAATATGATTGAAAAACACGGCAAAGAGCATGTTGCAGCCGCGGCGCAAAAGTTGTTGGAAGAACGCATTTTGGGTTATCTTGAAAGGTTGCGTGAGAAATATAAATTTTCACGTGTGGCATTGGCCGGGGGAACTTTTTTAAATGTCAAGGTCAACAAACTGATTCTTTCCTTGCCGTACATTGATGAAGTTTTTGTTCATCCCCATGCCAGTGACGGCGGAACGGCTGTGGGTGCCGCTCTGGAACTTTACCACCGGAAAACAGGAAATCCCACGGTTGTTTCACTCACTGATTCCGCTCTTGGAAAAGAGTTCTCCGATGATGAAATTCTGCAGGATTTGCAATCTTTTGGCGATAAGATCGAGTGGGAAAAGCACAACGGCACACTACCGCAATATGTTGCCGGGGCGCTTACAGAGGGAAAAGTCGTTGGCTGGTTTCAGGGCCGCGAAGAGTGGGGCCCGCGGGCGTTGGGAAGAAGAAGCGTGCTTGCCGATCCACGCGATCCGGCAACGCGTGACAAGATAAACAGCAAAATGAAAAACCGCGACTGGTTTATGCCTTTCGCTCCCAGTTGTATGGAGGACAAAGGGCATCTTTATTTTAAAGATTTTTGCCAGACCTCTTTTATGACCCTGGCTTTCGATGTCGTCAAAGGAAAAGAAGCCGATGTGAGTTCAGCCATTCATGTGGATAATACTGCTCGTGTTCACAGTGTGCGCCCGGATAATCCGCTTTACTACGACGTCATCAAAAAATTCTATGAAAAAACCGGGGTGCCGGTTGTTTTAAACACCAGCTTTAACAAGCATGGTTTACCGATCGTTCATCGCCCCAAAGAAGCTATAGAACATTTGCTCTGGGGTTGTGTCAATGAACTGGCCATCGGGAATTACATCGTCCGTTTAAAAAGCACCAATGATAAAAATGAATGAGGAAGATGCATCATGCTGAAAATCTCCGTCGTTGTTGTTTGTTATAACGAAAGAGAAAATATTGATCAATGCATTTCTTCACTGATGAAACAAAATTATAGCCATGATTTTTATGAAACCATTTTTGTCGATAATAATTCAACAGACGGCACAAAAGAAATTATCAGCAGTTATGCTAAAAAATATGCCAATATTCGTCTCATTATTAATCCCGTCAGAGGCATTGCCGGCAGCCGAAATTTGGGCTTGATGAATGCGCAATATGACTATGTTGCTTTTATGGATGCGGACTGCTACGCGCCTGAAAGTTGGCTTGAAAAACTTGCCGCCGGTTTTGAACGGCATTATACAATTGACAAAAAGACGGCTGCGGTCGGTGGTTCGAATGTACCGCCTGAACAGCACTCCCGGTTTTATGATGTTTTGAACATTTTTCTTAATACATACCTGGGCAGCCATGGATCGGTGCAGGGAAAGAGATTCCAAATTGACAAGAAAGTACCGCATCTGCCCACAGTCAATGTTTTATATGATAAGAATGTTTTGCGTGCAGTGGGCGGCTATGATATAACATTCACCAACATCGGGGAAGATCAGGATTTGAGTTATCGGCTTGCTAAAAATGGATATCATTTTTATTATCTGGCCGGTGCGGAAATTACGCACAAATTGAGGCCGGATCTGCGCAAATGGCTGCAAAACATGTTTGTCTATGGCAAGGGTCGTATGTGGTTGATGCGAAAACACCCTGATCGTGTGGAATGGCCACTGCTTCTTCCCGCGGTTTTCGTTTTTTCTTTGCCTTTCACTCTCCTTGCTTTTATTCATTTTGTTTTTCTTGCACCCCTTTTGTATTTCGTCTTGGTTCTTGTCGCGAGTTTTCTTGAATGCGCCGGAAAGTGCAAAATAAAATATTTTATTGATTTGTTTGTTCTTTATGTCGGAACGCACATCGCTTATGGACTGGGTGAGTGGTACGGCTTGATAAAAAACCGCGAGTTATTTCGACAGAAAACACAGCCGCAGCTAATGATTATGGCAGAAATGGAATCATTAAACAGAGTAAAAGCAGATTTCCAATGAAAAATATTTATAACACTTTTTCAACGTGGCTAAAACATGACCAAAAGCATATTCTCTATGTGATATTAATTGCTGCATTGGTTATAAGAATTGGTTTTGTTCTCGCGCTCAATCCGCACAAGTACTATTTTAGCGATACCCGGCATTATGACCGGGCTGCCCGCAGCATTCTTGACGGCAACGGGTTTGGCGAAAAATATAATCGTTCACCGCTGTATCCGGTTTTCATGGCAGGAATTTATGCTGTGTTTGGAAAATCCTTTGTCGCCATGCGCTTGGTCGAGTCTCTTGTCAGTGTGTTCATTTGTTTTCTAATCTATGTTATAGGACGAATGATTTTCAGCACGACCGTAGGCCTCATTGCTGCGGCTGTTGCTGCCGTGTATCCCCATTTTATTTTACTAGCCGGAATTCTTTATTCAACAAATATTTTCACATTGTTTTTAGCGCTCAGTTTGTTTCTTTTGCTTAAAGCGGATCGGGAAAAATCGGTTTTTTTCTCAGCTTTATCCGGCTTGGTCAGCGGCCTGGCTGCTTTAACCATTCCATCGTTGTTTTTTATTCTGCCCTTTTGGATTTTATGGCTTGTCTTCAAGCCTTCACAAAGCTGGCTCTTGAAATTAAAAATTGGATTCATCTACTTGTTCATCTTTGCGCTGACACTTGTGCCGTGGACGTTGCGCAATTATAAGGAGTATGGACGCTTTACCCTTGTTCGCCCAATTCCCAGTACCGTCTTGCCCAACCTGAAAGACCTCAACGCGCAGAAAAGAGAGATTGAAAACGGCTATCAGGGTACCACAGAATATCTCAAATTGCATCCCAAGGGAACAAAAAAAGATAATGTCGCAAATATGTTTCTGCACTATGTGAAAAATCCCTGGGGAACGGTGAAATATGTTGTGGGCGAGATGGGACATTTCTGGGCTTTGTATCCGGATCGGCTGAATACTCCTGATCCGGAATATCGAAAAAAAATCCATAAATCTGATGTAAGGATGGCCACCGGTGGTGCTCGAATTTGGAAGATTATCAAGATTGGCAGCATCATGGTGATGGCTCCTGTTTTTGCGTTGGCGCTGCTGGGGCTTGTAGTTTCCGGGCCTTTTGAGCGCAACAAATTATTGCTGATTCTGACGATTTTTTCTATCGCTTTTGGCTACTCTATGATCCTTGCCGAGGTCCGCTACAGAATCCCGGTTGAACCGTACATTCTCATGTTTATGGCTGCTGGAATTGCGTTTATTTTCAAGCGTAGCCCCAATTACAAATAAATTTTGTGAGCTTTGATGCAGACATTTGCCAGAAAAATAGGCTCCTTTCAACTTTTAATCTTTGTCGTCTTTGGCGCATTGCTGGGCTTTTCAATTTCAATTATCGGCCGGCTGCCAAATCAAATGTTACTGGTTGCTGTTTTTGCGATCAGCTTTCCATTTCTTGCCTTCATCATTGGAGATGTGCGGCGTTTCCTCCTCGCTGCAAGCGCGGCCATTCTACCTGTTACGATTGATGTCAATTTTATGAATGTTTTTGAAAACCAGGCTGGGGCGCATAC
>Ga0114931_10005578_pt1 | contig 15548 bp, 13 predicted proteins | sample 2SBtaG_FD_89579 | JGI IMG/M metagenome (GOLD analysis project Ga0114931, IMG submission 89579) | Deep subsurface microbial communities from Kolumbo volcano to uncover new lineages of life (NeLLi) - 2SBTROV14_V59a metaG | ecosystem: Environmental > Aquatic > Marine > Volcanic | place: Kolumbo...
ATGCGCCACCGCAGGCGTGCAATTTGCCCTGTAGCGTGATTCACCCAACGGGTGATAAGGTCAATCGAAGTGAGTGTTTTTCATATCAATCACTTAGTTTCAGAATGGAGCGATCAACTGAGGCATCTAGGATGATACCTACACCCACCCCGGCACATCCGCGGCCACCCCGAAACCAGCCCAGGGCGCGTCGGCGTTGGCTAGCGGCCCTCGGGCTGCTGCTGGCCGGTCTGGCATGGCTCTCCCCCGCAGGCGCCGAAGCACTCGACATCCAGCAGATCGAATCGCGCATCCAGCGCCTGGAGGGCACCAATGGAGAGGAGAGTGGCGACAACCAGGGGCTCCTCAAGCTCTACCGCGAGGCGCTTGGACAGCTAACCCAGGCCCAGGAGTACCGGCGGCGTGCGGCCGAATACAAGAAGGCCCTGAAGGAGGCCCCCAAACAGATCGACCGCTATCAGAAGGCACTGCGGCAACTGGCGCGGACCACGGCAGAGCAGGGACCCGGCCCGCAGCAGGTACCCAGTACGCTGAGCGGCCTAAACGAACAGCAGCTAAATGCCCGCATCGACAAGGAGAGCGCCCGCATCAACGACATCACCACCCAGCTGAGTGACATCACTCACCAGCTCAACACCCTGAATGCCCGTCCTGACGCCATTCGAAACACCTCCGCCCAGGTCAAGTCCCAACTCGAAGAGCTGAGCAACGAGCTACCCAAGGGCCCGTCCAACGAGGCGGGAGGGGCACTCGCCACGGCCCATACGGTGGAGCGGCGGGCGACCCGCCAGGCCCTGGCCGCGGAGATCGAGATGCTCGACGCCGAGCAACTGAGCCAGGATGTCAGGCAGGAGGCGTTGCAGCTGCACCAGGAACTGCTGAAGAAGCGCCTGGCGCAGGCGGAACAGGCCCTGGAGGCCCTGCGTGGCGAGATCAACCGGCGCGGTTCGCAGGCCGCCGAGGAGGCCCAGGTCCAGGCCAGCAAGGCGGTCGCGGCCGCCGAGGGCAAACACCCCCTGATCAGCCGGGCCGCCGAGATCAACGCCCGGCTCAGCCAGCGCCTGCAGGAGGTCTCCCAGGCCAATGAGACCACCACCCAGGAGCTGGGTCAGTCGCAGCTGCTGCTGCGCCAGATCGACCAGAACTACCAGCAGGCCCTGCAGCAGTTGGAGATCACCCGCCTGGACAAGACCCTGGGGCAGTTCCTGCGCGACCAGCGCAGCAAACTGCCGAACCCGACGAAGTTCGAAAAGAACCGCCGGCGCTACTCCCTGACGCTCGACGAATACCGCCTGGCACAACTGCGCCTGCGTGCCGAACAGTCGGAGCTGCTGGATCTGCAGCAGGCCCTGAAGCGGCAGCTGGCGGCCAATCGGGCGCAGCTCAAGGGACTCAGCGAGAAGGAGGTCAGCGCCATCACCCGCCAGCTCGAGGGGCTGCTGAAGGACCGCAAGGCCCTGCTGGAAAAACTCGACAGCGCCTACTCCCATGGCATCAAGCTGCTCAATGACACCATACTCGAACAGCAGCGGCTGCGTGAACGGATCAGTAAATACGGCCGCCTGCTGGATGAGAACCTGCTCTGGGTAGCCAACGAGGAGGCCATCGATCTCGCCTGGCTGCAGGGTTTCGCCGCCCCCCTGAAGGCCCTCTCCTCCCCCGACAACTGGCTCGAGGCCCTGCAGGCGTTGGGCCGTCAGTTCCTCCACCACTGCCTCTCGAGCGCTCTCGTCCTGGCCTTCTGTGTCGGCCTGCTCAGGTGGCAACGGGCGATGCGCGGCTACCTGGCGCGGGTCGCGGGCGAGGTGGGCAAGGTGCGCCGCGACCACTTTCTCTACACCCTCAACGCCCTGGGGATCTCCATCCTGCTGGCCATCCCCTGGGCGATCCTGATGGCGTATGGGGGCTGGCTGCTGCGGGAGACGTCCGACCTCTTCCCTCGCGCCCTGGGCTCCGGACTGGCCAGTGCGGCGGAGACCTATGTGGTGCTGAAGTTCTTCCGTCTGCTCTACATCCCCCACGGGCTGGCCAAGGCCCACTTCCACTGGCAGGCGCGGGTGCGCCAGAACGTACCCCGCCACCTCAGCTGGTTCCTGCCCCTGGCGGTGACCCTCTCACTGCTCATCGGCATCACGGAGACCACCACCAACGGCTACTACCGGGACACCCTGGGGCGCCTGGCCTTCATGCTGGGGATGCTGGCGCTGATGCTGTTCATCTGGCGCATCTTCAACATCCGCGGCGCCCGCTCCGGCGTTCAGCCACGTCAGTATCGGCCCTCCTGGGTCTGGCGCACCCGTTACCTCTGGTATCCGCTGCTACTGCTGACCCCCCTGGTACTGCTGATCATGACCGCCTATGGCTATCACTATCCCGCCCTGCAGTTGGCCAACTTCATCTTCCACTCGATCTTCGTCCTGCTCGCCGCGGTGTTGCTCTACTCCATGGCGGTACGCTGGCTGCTGGTGGCCCAGCGCCGCCTGGCCATGGAGCGGGCGATGCAGAAACGCCAGGCCGAGCTGGAGGCGCGGGCGAGCCGGGAGGCGAGCGACCAGGCCGGCGAGATCACCGCCGAGAACATCGAGATACCGGAGATCGACCTGAGCACCATCAACGAGCAGACCCGCCGCCTGATGCGCCTGGCCATCTCTGGCCTGGCGGTGGTCGGCCTCTGGCTCGTCTGGCGCGATCTGCTGCCCGCCCTGGGAGTACTCAAGGAGGTGACGGTCTGGCAGTACAGCGTCCCCGGCGAGGAAGGCGCACAGCTGCTGCCCATCTCCCTGGCGGACCTGGGCGCGGCCGGGCTGGTGCTGGCCCTGACCCTGGTGGCGGAACGCAACCTGCCCGGGCTGCTGGAGATCGCCCTGCTCCAGCCCCTCAAGGTGGAGCGCGGCAACCGCTACGCGGTGGCGAGCCTGATCCGCTACCTGATCCTGATCATCGGCATCCTCAGCGCCTTCAGCCTGATCGGTATCGGCTGGAACCAGGTGCAGTGGCTGGTGGCCGCCATTGGCGTCGGCCTGGGATTCGGCCTCAAGGAGATCTTCGCCAACTTCATCTCTGGCATCATCGTGCTGTTCGAGCGGCCGGTGCGCATCGGCGACACGGTGACCATCGGAGACATCAGCGGCATCGTCAGCCGCATCCGCATGCGCTCCACCACCGTGACCGACTTCGACAACAAGGAGCTGATCATCCCCAACCAGCGACTGATCGTCGAACCGCTGATCAACTGGACCCTCAGCGATCAGATCACCCGGGTGAAGTTCACCGTCGGTATCGCCTATGGCTCGGACACCACCCAGGCCCTGCGCCTCATGAACGAGGTGGTGACCTCCCACCCCCAGGTACTGGAGGAACCCACCCCCACGGTCTTCTTCGTCGGCTTCGGCGACAGCTCCCTCGATTTCGAGGTGCGCGCCTTCGTGCGGGAGCGCTCCATGCGCCTGCCCCTGCTGCACGACCTGCACATGGCCCTGGAGAAGGTGCTGCGGGAGCACGACATCGAGATCCCCTTCCCGCAACGCGACCTGCACCTGCGCAGCGCCGATGCCCCACTGCACTGGGCACCGGACGCCGGCCCCGGTTGAAACGCCCCAGGGAGGCGGACTTTGCAGGCGAACCAGGATTTCTTTACCATCCCGGCCAGACCTTGCCCCCAAGCTGTGAAAATCATCGCAAATCCGCGACCACTTATCCTATAGATTGGTATGTTTATGGACCCTCTCGACCCAGGAAGCCGACAAGTTGAATAGATTCATCGCCCTTTTCCTGCTGCTCGCCACCAGTGTTTGGATTGGCGCCCAGGCCGCAGAGAGTCCCCATAAACCTCCCCAGGAGCAGGCCCTGGACACCCAGGTGGAGTCACTCAAGAAATCGGTGCTGGAACTCAACCGAGAGCTGTTCATCCTCGAGGAGGAGCTGCTGTTTCCCGGCAACACCCAGGTCTCGGTCTTCCTCTCCATGGACGTGGGCGCCTACTTTAAGCTCGACTCGGTGCAACTGCTGATCGACGACAAGGAGCTGACCAACTACCTCTACACCGAGCGGGAGGTCAAGGCCCTGCAACGGGGCGGTACCCAGCGGCTCTATCTGGGCAACCTGAAGTCGGGCAGCCACGAACTGGTGGCCTTCTTCGTCGGCAAGGGCCCCCACCAGCGGGACTACAAGCGCGGCGCCACGGTGGAGTTCACCAAGGGGGTCGGGCCCAAGTTCATCGAGTTGAAGATCGTCGACAGCGAATCCGCCCAGCAGCCGGATTTCACCGTCCGCGAGTGGGAGTGATACGCCCGTTCCATGCCCCTCTCTTCCCGACTCTATCTGCTGCTGATGATATGGTTCCCGGCGGTAGTCGCTGCAGCGCCCCAGACCCAGCCCGGTGAACTCAAGGACCTCTACTACGGCGAGGCCCTCTACCAGCTCTACCAACAGCACTACTTCCAGGCCATCGTGCACCTGCTGAGCGCCCAGCGACAGGGGCACATGCAGGCCTATGGGGACGAACCCCAGCTGTTACTGGGGGGGCTCTACCTCGCCTATGGCATGCCCGATGCGGCAGAGGGACTGTTCCAACGCCTGCTGAACGACCCAAACCGCCCCGCGATCCACGACCAGGCCTGGCTGCAGATGGCCAAGAGCCGTCACCGGCGTGGCCAGGAGGCACGCGCCGCCGAGGCCCTGGCACAGATCGGAACGGCCCTGACAGAATCGGGCCAGCTGGAGCGACTCTCCCTGGAGGGGCTGGTGGACCTGGAGCGGGGTGACAACCAGCAGGCCCTGGCCGCCCTCGAGCCGATCACCGACCAAGAGCGCTGGGGCGCCTACGCCAGCTACAACCGAGCCATCGCCCTGCTGCGCAGCGGCCAGACCAAGGCCGGCCTGGAGATCCTCGAACGCCTCGGCCGGCAGCGGGCCGAAGACGAGGAGATGAAGGCCCTGCGCGACCGCGCCAATCTGGTACGGGGCTACCTGCTGCTGGAATCGGGCCAGGCGGCCCAGGGCAAGACCGCACTGGAGCGGGTACGGCTCTCGGGCCTGGCCACCAATCAGGCCCTGCTCGGAGTCGGCTGGGCGTCGCTGCGTCTGCACGACCCCCAGGGCGCCCTCGCCCCCTGGCAGGAACTCGCCAAGCGGGATGCCCGCGATCCGGCGGTGCTCGAGGTGCTGCTGGCCATCCCTTACGCCCTCTCCCAGCTGCAGGCGGACAGCCAGGCGCTGGACTACTACCAGCAAGCCATAGACCGCTACAACCAGGAGATCGGTCGCCTCGACCAGGCCCTGCGGGGCATTCGCCAGGGTCGGCTGATGGCCGCCCTGATCCCGGACTCCGGCAAGGGTCGGCAAGCACCGGCGGAGAACGACATCACCGGCCTGCTGCCCCTGCTGCTGAGCAAAAACCGTTTCCAGGAGCACCTGCAGGACTACCGGGACCTGGTCGCCCTGCAGGCCAACCTGCGGGAGTGGGTCGACAAGATCGGCAGCTACCGGGCCATGCTCCAGGTCCGCCAGGCGGCCTACCAGGCCAAACTGCCGCGGGTCGAGGCGAGCCTCTCCGGACAGACGCTCGCCTCCCTGGAGGACGCCCAGGCCAAGCTGCAGCAGCGCTTCGACCAGGCCAAATCTCCTGAGGAACCGCCCTTCATCCTCGCCAACGACAAGGAGCTACGGCTGCTCGCCCGCTTCGACAAGATCGATCGGCTGTTCGCCCGCATCGCCCCCTACCAGGAGCTGCCGGAACAGCACGAGCACGCCCGCTTCCTGCGCGGCCTGCTGGTGTGGCGCACCGTCACCGAACACCCGGCGCGCCTGTGGGAGGCCGAAAAACAGTTGCGTGAGCTGGCCCGGGCCCTGCAACAGGCCCACCAACAGCAGGCGGCGTTGCAACGGGCGGAGCACGACAGCAAGGGGCGCGTCCAGGGGTTCGCCGACCGCATCGAGCGCCTGGAACGGCAGATCCCGGATCTGCTGAATCGCGTGCAACGCACCCAGGCGGATCAGGCCCGGCTGCTGAGGCAGATGGCGGAACAGGCCCTGCAAGGGCGTAAGTCGCTGCTCCACGACTACCTGATCCAGGCCCGCTTCGGGGTCGCCAGCCTGCTCGACCGAAGCAGCAAGACGGAGGCCGGCGGCCAGTGAGACCCTACCTCTCCCTGCTGCTAACCCCCCTGCTGCTGGGGGGTTGCAACCTGCTCAAGGGCGACAGCGACGAGGCCGTCATCGGCAATCTCAAATACCAGCCGATGGTGATCGAGAAACAGCCCATCAGCGGCGTCAACCGAGCCGAGGTGATGCGCAACTACCGCGAACTGAGGCGTCTCAAACCCGACCCCCGCCTCAACAGCGAGGCGACCCGCCGGCTCGCCGACCTGGAGCTGGACAACAGCGAGGAGCAGCTGCTGGAGCAGCCCCAGGCCAGCCCACCCGTCAACCGGAAGATGACCCAGGGCTCCATCCAGCTCTACGAATCGCTGCTCAGGGGGGATCCCAACTACCCCCACCGCGACCAGGTGCTCTATCAACTCTCCCGCGCCTATGAGCTGGCCGGCGAACCGGAAAAGATGATGGCCGCCCTGCGCGAGCTGGTCAGCCGCTACCCCGACAGCCCCTCCTGGGCCGAGGCCCAGTTCCGGCGTGGCGAACGGTTCTTCGTGCTGCACCGTTTCGCCGCCGCCGAGGCGGCCTACGGGGCCATCCTGAAGCGCCGCCAGGACTCCCCCTTCTACGACCGGGCCCTCTTCAAACAGGGCTGGGCGCGCTTCAAGCAACGCCATATCGAGGCCGGACTCGACACCTTCACCCAGCTGCTCGACCGCAAGCTGCGCGAGCTGCCGGAGATGGACAGCCAGCGGCTCTCCCCCGCCGACCGGGAGCTGCTCAAGGAGACCCTGCGGGTGATCAGCCTGACCTTCTCCGAACTGGGAGGCACCCGCCGCATCACCCGCTACTTCGACCGGCACGGCCACCGCCCCTATGAGTTCATGGTCTACCGCGCCCTCGGAGACCTCTACCAGAAGCAGGAACGGATCCGGGACGCCGCCGAAGCCTATCTGGCCTTCGTCGAACTCTACCCCACCCACCCCCAGGCCCCCCGGCTCTCGGTGCAGGTCATCGACCTCTACAACCAGCAGGAGTTCCAGGCCCTGGCGTTGCAGAACAAACAGGCCTTCACCGAACGCTACCGGGTGCATGGCGAGCACTGGAAGCAGTTCGCCCCGGCCGACCGGCAATGGCTGAACGACAAACTGCGCGGTTATCTCAAGGAGCTGGCCGAGTACTACCACGCCCTGGCCCAGCAGGTCAGGGGCAAGGACCGCAAGGCCCTGGCGGAGAAGGCCCGGCGTGGCGACCAGGCGGTCATCTGGTACCAGCGCTATCTCGAGTCCTTCCCCGACGAACAGGCCTCGGGTGGCGTCAGCTTCCAGCTCGCGGAGCTGCTGCTGGAGCTGCACCGTTACCCGGAGGCGATCGAATACTACGAACGCAGCGCCTATCTCTACCCCCTCCACCCCAAGAGCAGCGAGGCCGGTTATGCCGCCATTCTCGCCTATGAGGCGGGGGCAAAAGGGCTCAAGGGGGCCGTCCGCGAACGCTGGCAGCTGGCGGCTATCGAGAGCGCCCTGCGCTTCGCCAAGACCTTCCCCAAGGACCCCCGCGCCCTGGCGGTGCTGACCCAGGCCGCGGAGCGGCTGTACGCGGCGCACGACCTGACCCGGGCGCGCCAGGCGGCCCGCCAGGTCCTGGCCTGGCAGCCTCCCGCCCCGCCCCCCCTGCGCCGCACCGCCTGGATCGTGGCGGCCCATGCCGCCTTCGACCAGCAAGCCTACGCCGAGGCGGAGACCGGCTATCAGGCCGCCCTGGCCCTGCTGCCCAAACGCGACCAGCAGTACCGGGCGCTGCAGGAGCGGCTCGCCGCCGCGGTCTACGAACAGGGCGTGGCCCTGCGCAAGGCCGGTAAGCAGCGCCAGGCCGCGCATGAATTCCTGCGCGTCGGCACCCTGGTGCCGGGCGCATCGATCCGCGCCACCGCGGAATTCGACGCCGCCAGCAGCCTGATCGCCGCCAAGGAGTGGCCCGGCGCAGTACGCATCCTCGAGGCCTTCCGCAAGCGCTATCCCAAGAGCAAGCTGCTTCCCGAGATCAACAACAAGCTGGCCGTGGCCTACCTGGAGACCCAGCAGCCGGTCAAGGCGGCGGCGGAGTTTGCGGCCATCGCCCGCCAGGCTGGCAAGCCTGAGCTACGCCGCGAGGCCGGCTGGCAGGCGGCGCAATTGTATGAGAAGGCCGGCAGGAACGGCCAAGCGATCCAGGCCTACCGGGCCTACATCCGGGCCTTCCCCTCACCCCTGACCCAGGTGGTGGAGGCCCAGCAGCGGCTTGCCGACCTATCCGACAAACTCGGCAAGCGGGGTGACCGGGCCTACTGGCTGCGCCAGATCGTCAAGCAGGATGCCGGGGCGGGCAAGGCGCGCACCGACCGCACCCGCTACCTGGCCGCCAAGGCCAGCCTGGAGCTGGCCCGGCCCGCCTATGACGGCTTCGCCAGGATCCAGTTGAAGGCGCCGCTGAAACAGAACCTGAAGCGTAAGAAACGTCAGATGAAACGCGCCATTGCGGCCTACAAACGGGCCGCTGAGTACGGGGTGGCAGAGGTCACCACCGCCGCCACCTACCGCATCGGCGAACTCTATCGCCAGTTCGGCAAGGCCCTGCTGAAATCGGAGCGCCCCAAGGGGCTCAACCCGGAGGAGCTGGAGCAGTACGAGATCCTCCTGGAAGAGCAGGCCTACCCCTTCGAAGACAAGGCCATCGCCCTGTTCGAGACCAATACCCAACGTACCGCCCAGGGAGTCTACGACACCTGGGTGCAGAAGAGCTTCGCGGCCCTGGCCAAGCTGTTGCCGGCGCGCTACGCCAAGCGGGAGAAGAGCGAGGAGGTGGTCGATGCGCTCAATTGAGTGGCCGCTGCCGGCAGAACTGCTGCTGACGGGCCTGCTGCTGGCCGGCTGTGCCGGGGTGACGACCCGTGAGGAGGCCGCTGCGCCCGCGCCGGCCGCCCAGTCGGTGGATGCGGCTACCCGGCAGGCCTATGCGGAGGCCCTGACGGCCATGCGCGCCGGCCAGCGGGCCCAGGCCAAGGGCCGGCTGCGCCGGCTGATCAAGGCCCATCCCGGATTCTCCGGTCCCTATATCAACCTGGGGATCCTGTTACGGGAAGAGCAGGACCTGGCCGGGGCAGAACAGGCCCTGCGCCGGGCCCTGGAACTCAATCCTGACAATGCCATCGCCTACAACCAGCTGGGGCTGCTGCTGCGCCAGCAGGGCCGTTTCCAGGAGGCGGAGCGGGCCTATCAGGCGGCCATCGCCAGGGACCCGGACTACCTGCTGGCACACCGCAATCTCGGGATCCTGTTCGACCTCTATCTGGATCGACCCGCCCAGGCCCTGCCACATTATGAGCGCTGCCAGTCCCTGGCGCCAAAGCCCGACAAGGAGATAAAACTGTGGATCGCCGACCTGCAGCGACGCCTGCACAAGAAGAAACCATGACCCTCGGGCGCCCCCCCGGCGCACTGTCTATCCCGGCCGCCCTGCTGCTGGCGCTGCTGGGCGGGTCCGCCCGGGCCGAACAGCGCCTGGAGATGCAGGGTACCGCCATCTTTGGCAACAAGGAGTCACCCAACGTCCTCTATGTGGTGCCCTGGCGCAAACCCGACAGCATCGCCCCCATGGGGCCACCGCAGATGAGCCGCCTGGACGAGTTGCTGAGCCCGCTGGACCGTGACGTGTTTCGCAGACGCATCCAGTGGCAGCAGCGGTTTCAGCAGAAAGAGTAAAGAATCGCTCCGAGCCAGTCGACAGCAGCCGAAATCCTTACGCTTCAACCCTTAGAATCAGGAGAGACCCATGGAAAGCCTAGAACCGATCATCCGCTTCTTTCAGGAGGGGGGGATGTTCATGTACCCGATCCTCATCATCTTTGCTGCGGGCCTGGCCATCGCCATCGAACGCTATGTCTATCTGAGCCTGGCCACTGGCAGCAACAAGCGCACCTGGAAGCGCATCCTGCCGCATCTCAACGAGGGTGACTTCGCCTCCGCCATGGACGCTGCCAACCGCTCCAAGACCGCCATCGGCACCATGCTCAGCTACGGTCTGGCGCGAGCCCGCACCGCGCGCCGCCGGGACGACGTGGAGGTGGCCATGGAAGAGGGCCTGATGGAGGCCATCCCGCGCATGGAGAAACGCACCCACTACCTCAGCACCCTGGCCAACATCGCCACCCTGCTGGGGCTGCTGGGCACCATCATCGGCCTGATCCAGGCCTTCACCGCGGTCTCCAGCGCCGACCCGGCGGAGAAGGCCGACATGCTCTCCGCCAGTATCTCGGTGGCCATGAACACCACCGCCTTCGGTCTGATGGCGGCGATCCCGCTGCTGCTGGTCTACGCCTTCCTGCAGAGTAAGACCACCGCCATCGTCGACAGCATGGAGATGGCCTCGGTGAAGTTTCTCAATATCTTCAACGAAAAGGTCTACTCCAGCCGGAGCAAGTCATGAGGAGACGCCTGCGTCACCACAACGGCGATGCGGAACTGAACATCACCGCGTTTCTCAACCTGATGGTGATTCTCATCCCCTTCCTGTTGATGACCGCGGCCTTCTCCCGCTTCTCCATCCTCGACCTCTATCTGCCTCCGGCCAGCCAGGGGCAGAGCAAGGCCCTCAAGGAGCTGCAGCTGGAGGTGATCATCCGCAAGCATGCCCTGGAGGTGGCGGACCGGGATGGCGGGCTGATCCAGCGCATCGAGAACACCGCCGACGGCTATGACCTGAAGGCCTTGAACGAACTGCTGACCCAGGTGAAGGCGCGCTTCCCCGCCAAGCGTAATGTCTTCATCCTCTCCGAGCCCCAGACCCAGTACGAGACCATGGTCAAGGTGATGGATGCGGTGCGCATGACCGAGATCGTGGAGGCGGGCTCGCTGGTGGAGGCGGAGCTGTTCCCCGAGATCTCACTGGGGGACGCGCCACCGGCCCCGGACGCCAAACCAGACAACAAACAGGGAAAGACCTCATGAAGATGTCGCGACGGGCCAAGCGCATGGAGCGCCACCACAAGCGCAACCGGGCGCGCGCCACCCTCAATCTGGTGTCTCTGATGGACATCTTCACCATCCTGGTGTTCTTCCTGCTGGTCAACTCGGGAGAGGTACAGGTCCTGCCCAACGCCAAGGCCCTGCAGCTGCCGGAGTCGATGGCCCAGAAGAAGCCCAAGGAGACCCTAGTAGTGATGGTCAACCAAGATGCGATCCTGGTGCAGGGCCATCAGGTGGTGGATCTGCACCAGCCCCTGCCCGGGGAGCGGCTCATCCAACCCTTGCGTAAGGAGCTGCTGCGCCACGCCGCCCACTCCAAGGCGAGCAGCCTGCAACCCTTCAAGGGCAATATCACCATCATGGGTGACAAGCAGATCCCCTACACCCTGCTGAAACGGGTCATGGCCACCTGCGCCGAGTCCGAGTACCCCCACGTCTCCCTGGCGGTGCTCCAGCAGCCGCAGAAGAAACCGGAGCAGACGCTATGACAGGCCTCTCCTACCGACACGGCATGCTGCTACCCTGGAGCGATTCGAGGCGGGACGAGTGGCGTTTCCGCCTGATCGTGCTGATCACCCTGACCCTGTCGCTGCTGCTGGGGCTGCTGGCCTCCAGCGTCGAGCTGCCGAAGAAGGAGCGCTTCAAACGCACTGTCCTGCCACCCCGCCTGGCCCAGCTGATCCTGGAGCAGAAACAGAAGCCGCCCCTCAAGCCGAAGGTGGTGAAGATCCCCAAGAAGAAGCCCAAGCCCAAACCGAAGAAGAAGCTGCTGGCCAAGAAGAAGCCTGCGCCCAAACCCAAGGTGCGCAAGACCCCGCCCAAGCGGGTGGCGAAACGACCACCGCCGCGCGACCCGGATGCGGCGCGCAAGAAGGCCGCCGCCTCCGGCCTGCTGGCCTTCACGGATGAACTGGCGGACCTGCGCGACGATCAGGAGGTGACCCGCCTGCGGCAGGTGCGCAAGCTCACCAACAGCGGCAGCAAGGCGACCAAGACCCAGCGTTCGATCATCACCGCCGGCGTCAGCCGGGGCAGCGTCGGTATCGATACCGCCCGGCTCAGCCGCAATACCGGCGGTCAGCGCCTGAGTGGCCGCACCACCACCAAGGTCTCGAGCCGTGCGGCCAAGCGTCATCTCAAACAGACGCGCAGCAGCGTCCGCAAGGGCAAGAACCACAAGGCCAACCGCACCCGGGAGGAGATCCAGCTGGTGTTCGATCAGAACAAGGGGGCGGTCTACGCCCTCTACAACCGGGCCCTGCGCAAGGACCCGAGCCTGCGCGGCAAGGTGGTACTGCAACTCACCATCGCCCCCTCGGGCAAGGTGACCGCCTGCAAGATCCTCTCCTCGGAGCTGCACGACAAGCGGCTGGAACACAAGCTGGTGGCGCGGGTCAAGCTGTTCCGCTTCCCCAGCAAGGACGTGGACATAGCCATCGTCTCCTACCCCATCGACTTCCTGCCCTCCTGAGGCGCCGGCGCTTGCCCAGGATAGGGAAACGGCCGGCCAGCCTCGGTCTGCTCTGTCTGGCCCTGCTGACGGGCCTGGCATGGCAGCCCCGGGCCCGGGCCGAGTGGTTCAGCCGCCAGGCCGCGATCATGGGGACCCGGGTGGGGGTAGAACTCTGGCACGACCAGGCGGGCCCGGCCCGGGCGGCGATGGATGCGGTGCTGGCGGAGTTTCGCCGTCTCGACCAGGCGCTCAGCCCGTTCATCGAGGAGAGCGAGCTGGCGCGGGTCAACCGTGAGGCGGCCAGCCACCCGGTGGCGGTCTCCGCCGAACTGTTCGGGCTGCTTGAGCAGTCCCGCCACTTCTCGGAACTGACCCACGGCGCCTTCGACATCACCTTCGCCTCGGTGGGCTACCTCTACGACTACCGCCAGGGGCGGCGCCCAACGGATGCACAGATCGCGGCCCGGTTGCCCAATATCGATTACCGCCAGGTCGAACTCGACCCCCATACCCGCCAGGTGCACTTCGGCCGTCCCGGGGTGCGTATCGATCTGGGAGGCATCGCCAAGGGCTACGCCGTGGACCGGGCCATCGCCCTGTTGCAGGAGCGGGGCATCAAGCACGCCCTGGTCAGCGCCGGCGGTGACAGCCGCATCATCGGCGATCACGAGGGCCGGCCCTGGCATATCGGCATCCGCGCCCCGCGTGATCCCCAGGGGATGGTGGCGGTGCTACCCCTGACCGATACCGCGATCTCCACCTCGGGGGACTACGAGCGCTACTTCGAGGCGGACGGGGTGCGCTACCACCACATCCTCAACCCCCGCACCGGCCGCTCCGCCCGCGAGGAGCGCAGCGTCACCATCCTCGGCCCCAACGCCACCGAGACCGATGCCCTCTCTACCAGCGTGTTCGTGCTGGGCACCCAGGCGGGCCTGGCCCTGGTCGAGCGGCTACCGGAGATCGAGGCGGTGATCATCGACAGTCAGGGACGGATGCACTATTCGGACGGGCTGCGGGCCATCCACAAGCGGCCCTGAGCCACGCGGCTCAGGGCCGGCGCGCGGTCATGAGGAATACCGGGTACACCCGGTCGGCCTTGGGGATCTGCAGGGCGGTGGTGAACTCCACCGCCTCGAAGCCGGCCGCCTCGGCCTGCCCGCGCAGCCAGTCACGGGCGAACCCCTGGTGATAGACCCCCTGCACGTCCGGGGGGTGGAAGCTGCCATCCTCCTGGTCGAGATCGGCCAGGGCGATCCGGCCACCGGGTTCGAGCAGTTCATGGAAACGCTCCAACAGCCGGCCGGTCTCCCGCACATGGTGCAGGGCCATGGCGCTGATGATGAGATCGAAGCGCTGTCCCAGGGGTTCGGTGACGATATCCTGGCAAACCGGCTCCACCCGGCCGCGCAGTTCCGGCTTCGCCGCCAGGCGCTCGAGCATGGCGGGGGAGATATCCACCGCCCACACCCGTTGCACCATGGGCGCCACCTGGGCGCAAATCAGGCCGGTGCCCGCGCCAAAGTCCATCACCCGCAGGCCGGGATCGAGGCGGACCCGCCGCAGCAGTTCGGCACCGATCCCACGGGAGATGAGCTGGGACAGCTCGCGGGCGTCCCACTCCCTGGCCTTGTGCTCGAAATGGTCGTTCTTCATTTGGGCTCTCCTCTCGATCGCAGTGCCTGAAACTCGGCGACGAACTCCGCCAGCCGCTGCTGTTCGATGGCCTGACGCAGACCACGCATCAGGGTCTGATAGTAGTGGAGGTTGTGGATGGTGTTGAGGCGCGCGCCGAGGATCTCATGACACCTGTCCAGGTGGCGCAGATAGGCGCGGCTGTAGTTGCGACAGGTATAGCAGTCGCACAGGGGGTCGAGGGGCCCCTCGTCGTACTGGTGGACCGCATGGCGGATGCGCACCACCCCCTGATGGGTGAACAGGTGGCCATTGCGTGCGTTGCGGGTGGGCAGCACGCAGTCGAACATATCGATGCCACGCTGCACCGCGCCGACGATATCCTCCGGGGTACCCACCCCCATCAGGTAGCGTGGCCGCCCGGCGGGCAGCCGGGCGGCGAGGAAATCGAGCACCCGCCAGCGGTCCGCGACCGGCTCCCCCACCGACAAGCCCCCCACCGCATAGCCATCGAAGCCGATCTCCATTAGGCCCTCCAGGGAGTGGGCGCGCAGCCCCTCGTACATACCGCCCTGGACGATACCGAACAGGGCCGCCGGGTTGTCCCCGTGGGCCTCCCGACTGCGCCGCGCCCAGCGCAGCGAGAGTTCCATGGAGACCCGGGCCTGCTCCTCACTGGCGGGATAGGGGGTGCACTCGTCGAAGATCATGACGATGTCCGAGCCCAGGGCCCGCTGCACCTGCATCGACTCCTCTGGCCCCATGAAGACCTTGGAACCATCCACTGGGGAGCGGAAGGCCACCCCCGCCTCGCTGATCCTGGCCGCCACCGGCGCCTTGCCCGGCGCCTGGCGGCCCCCCACCGGGTTGTCGCCCCGCCCCAGGCTGAAGACCTGAAAGCCGCCGGAATCGGTAAGGATGGGCCGCTCCCAGTGGGTAAAACGGTGCAGGTCCCCATGCCGGCGGATCACCTGGATACCCGGCCGCAGCATCAGGTGGAAGGTGTTGCCGAGGATGATCTCCGCCCCCATGGCCTCAAGTTCCTCCGGGGTCATCGCCTTGACCGTGCCATAGGTGCCCACCGGCATGAAGGCGGGGGTCTCTATGTGCCCCCGGGCAAGGCTCAGGCGGCCCCGACGGGCGAAGCCATCCGTTCGAATCGTCTCATATTTCACCCTAGATTCCTCAGTTGACCGCGCCATTCTGAAACTAAGTGATTGATAAGAAATACACTGACTTCAATTGACCTTATCACCCATTGGGTGAATCACGCTACAGGGTGAATAGCAGGCCTGTGGGGGCACATGGCGGCGTCGCCTACATGGACGTAGGCGAGGGGCGTGAGCTGGGAGCGGCAAGCTTTA
>Ga0114931_10005579_pt1 | contig 15543 bp, 16 predicted proteins | sample 2SBtaG_FD_89579 | JGI IMG/M metagenome (GOLD analysis project Ga0114931, IMG submission 89579) | Deep subsurface microbial communities from Kolumbo volcano to uncover new lineages of life (NeLLi) - 2SBTROV14_V59a metaG | ecosystem: Environmental > Aquatic > Marine > Volcanic | place: Kolumbo...
AACGCTGTGTGTGGAGGCCCAGGAACGGCGGGAAATGGCCGAACGCCAGTTTCGTGACCGGGATGATCGCTACCGCTGACGACGTTGGCGCCCACTGACCGGCAGCGCACACCAGGAGACAGACCCGCCAGCTACATTGGCAGGTTTGCACCCTCGCCAACGGGCCCATTGCATTTCGGCTCATTGCTGGCCGCAGCGGCCAGCTACTTGCAGGCGCGTGCCAGGGATGGACGATGGCTGGTGCGTATCGAGGACATCGACCCGCCTCGCGAGCAGCCAGGCGCCGACAAGCGCATTCTCAACGCCCTGGAGGCGTTTGCCTTCGAGTGGGATGGTCCCGTCACCTACCAGAGCGAGTTTGCCGCCCGCCACGAGCAGCTGGTCGAAAAGTTGCTGAAAGCCGGGTTGGCCTACGCCTGCTCTTGTTCGCGGCAGAATCTCGCCACGGTGCCGCGGGGTCCTTTAGGCGCGATCTATCCCGGCACCTGCCGCGACGGATGCCCGGGTGACGATGTCGCTATCCGGATTCGGACGAACGACGAGCCCGTCGCGTTTCTGGACCAGCTACAGGGCCATTGCAGCCAGCGTCTCGAGTCTCAGTCGGGGGATTTTGTCATTAAACGGCGTGATGGACTGATCGCCTATCACCTCGCGGTGGTCGTCGACGACTTCGACCAGGGTATCACCGAGATCGTGCGTGGCATCGACCTGCTGCCCTCCACCCCTCGCCATATCTGGTTGCAGCGCCAACTTGGATTCCGCACGCCAGACTACATGCACATTCCGCTTGCCGAGAATGACGCAGGCCAGAAACTCAGCAAAATGAGCGGCGCCGCACCAATCGACGCGGGGCGGGCCGGGCCCATGATTTACGCTGTCCTGAAAGCGCTTGAACAGGCGCCGCCTGCGGCGCTCGCGCGCGAAAAACCCGCCCGGATTTGGCGCTGGGCCATCGGCCACTGGCGGCCCGAGCGGCTTTCCGGCCGCACGGCACTGGCCGCCGGCCGGTTTGGCTTTGGATGACATGGAAATTCCGTTATCGTGGACCCCATGAAAATAACCCGAATCATTACCAAATATCCCAACCGACGCCTTTACGACACTGCGGAAAGCCGCTATGTCACGCTGGCCGATATCCGGCAACTCGTTAACGCAAAGATCGATTTCAGGGTGCTTGATCGCAAGAGCGAAGAGGACATCACCCGGTCGATCCTGCTACAGGTTATTGCGGAACAGGAACAGCAGGGCGAGTCCGTGATGAGCCGTGACTTCCTGTCACAAGTCATCCGCTCCTACGACAGGGTCCTGCCGGAATTTGCATCCGATTACCTGGAACAGAGCATGCGCTTCTTCATGACCCGGCAGCAGAACCTCCGCGAGCAAATCGTGCGGGTGGTTGGCCTCGATCCGTTCGTCGCCGTCGCCGACATGGCGCAAAAGAACTTCGCCCGCTGGAAATCCCTGCAGCAAGAGGTTTTAAGGCGTTTTACCGCTGCCGAGCCGTTCGCTTGACACAGGGGTGGAATCTGGCCTAATTTCAACGTGCAACAGGGATTAGCTCCCCCGCCCCCTGTTGCATGCCTGAAGGAGTATTTACTCCATGGCTGGCCCCCGCGACAGCGGGGGCCTTTTTTTGCATGCGTGCCGCGACGGACGTGATGTCCGTGAGCGGTTACTGTTCGAGGCCCGCAATGCAGGACCGTATCGTAACGAGCGAATTCAGGCCGGCCTGGTGGCTGAGAAACAGCCACGCCCAGACGATATATTCGTCGCTGCCGCTCTCCGGTGCGCCGAGAATCCGCCTGCGAAGCGAGGAACTCGAACTGCCGGACGGTGATGTCACGGTGGTTGACTGGATGGAGGACGGCCATGGAGCGGAATCCGCATCTCCAATACTTGTCATTCTGCACGGACTGGAGGGCTCGGCGTCGTCTCCCTATGCGCGCATGCTGCTGCAAGCGGCCGCAGACCACGGCTGGCGGGCCGCGGTCCTGCAATTTCGGGATTGCGGCGACTACCGCAATCGGCTGCCGCGGCGTTATCACGCCGGTGAAACCGACGATATTCGTTATTTCATCGAATTGCTGCGATCCGGCGGTCATGACGGCCCCATGGTGGCGGCCGGGTTTTCGCTGGGCGGCAACGTGCTGCTCAAGTACCTTGGCGAAAATGGTGTTGCCACACCCCTGGACGCGGCCGTCGCGATCAGTGTTCCCCTGGATCTGCACAACTCGTCAGAATCACTTTCTTGCGGTTTTTCAAGGATGTATCAATATTACTTGATAAAACGCATGAAAAAGGCTATCGCTCGGAAATTCGACCAGTACACCGCCGCGTTCGACTGGCACCGGATGATGGCGGCAAAAACCTTTGCTGAATTCGACGACGCAGTAACGGCGCCCCTGCACGGCTTCTCCGGCAAGGACGAGTATTATGATCGCTGCAGCTCGATCGGTTTCCTTGACGCTATTTGCATTCCAACGCTGATCATCAGTGCCCTCGATGACCCGTTCATGACACCGGCCGCGATCCCGGCAGCCACCGAACTCCCCGAATCCGTGCAGATAGAGGTCAGCGCGCACGGCGGTCACATCGGCTTTATCGACGGCGGATACCCATGGAGCCCAAGTTACTACCTGCCACGGCGCATCATCGGCTTCCTTGATGGTCATCTCGGTGATTCGGGCAAGCATGGCAGGTCACTGCCGGGGCTATAACCCAATATCCGGAGCACTTCATGTCTCAAATACGACGCACAGCGTTGATCGCCGCACTCGGCGGTCTCCTGGGTTACGGCATCGCCGCCGCCCGGTTCGATGCCCTCGATCCCGTGCGGGTGGCACCGCACATTTTCGAGCGTATCCTGGAAAATGACCGCGTGCGCGTACTCAGGGTGACCGAACGCAACGGGGAAACCGCGCCTCTTCATGCTCATCCCGACAGCTTGATCGTCTATTTGAGCCCCTGCGCCTGGATGGAGGAAGCGGCGGACGGATCGACCCGCATGCAGTCGTTCAAGCTGGGCGATGTCGCCTGGAGAAAGCGCGTCACCCACGGCGGCGACACGAGCAAGGTCATACAGGAATGCAGTCGGCTGGATATCGAGCTAAAGTAGGCTCGCAGCAGCAGCTGTTCCCCCCATCGTTCCACCCACGAGGTAAGACAGTGACAATGCTCTCAAGACGACAGATGCTCATTGGCGCAGGCGCCCTTGTCGGCGCCGGCATGACCCCGGGCACGACGCTGTTCCGAGCCGCGTTTGGCGAAGACATAGCGCGGCCCGATTACATGATTCGCGCCGGTACCAACGAAAACCCGTGGGGGCCCTCCCGGGTGGCGCTGCGCGCCATGGCCGATTCCTTCAGGTCGGCGAGTCTCTATGGCGGCAACAAACGTGAGCTGGCGAAAATCCTGGCGTCTATCAACAACGTGCCGACCGACCACGTGACGATCGGGAGTGGCTCTCGCGAGATTCTGCGCACCGCAGGAATGCTGGCCTATATGGACCACGGCTCGGTCGTTGCCGCAGACCCGACTTATCACGACCTGATCCGCTATGCCGAGCAGGCGGGTTCAAAAATCATTCGCGTACCGGTGGAACCGGAAACCCTGCACATCGACCTGAATGCCATGCACAAGGCCATCCGCCCGGATACCCGATGCGTCTACCTCGTGAATCCAAACAACCCGATTCCGTCGATTATCGAGAAAAACGCGTTGCGCGATTTTGTCCGCGACGTTGCAAAACGCTGCATGGTGTTTGTCGATGAGGCTTATTTCGAGTACGTAGATAACCCGAACTACGCATCGATGATGGACCTTGTGCGCAACGGGCAGCAAAACCTCATCGTATCTCGCACCGCCTCAAAAATTCACGGCCTTGCGGGCATGCGCATCGGTTTCGGCTTCGCACACCCGGACCTCATTCAAAGAATCGATGCCGCGAAGACTGGCTCAATCAACGTGATGGGCGTGAACGGGGCCATTGCCAGCTACCGTGACGATGAATTCCAAAATTTCACGCTGAGAAAGAACCGCGAATCAGTCGCCATCGTACAACACATGGTGGATGATCTCGGCCTCAGGCATGTGAAATCGAATGCCAATTTCGCTTTTTTCCACACCGGCCACGACATCCGCGAAGTGCGGCAGGCCTTTCGCCAGGAGAATATCATGGTCGGCCGGCCATTCCCGCCGATGATGGACTGGCTACGGGTGAGCATGGCCAAACCGCACGAAATGGAGTATTTCGTGCAGGTTTACCAGAGGCTGTTCGGCTAACTACCGGCGCTTGCCCATCAGGACCAGTGCGTCCTCTTTGTCGACGAGTAGCGGTAGGTACTTTCCTGCTGTTATCCAGCCAATTCCGAATGCGTTCAGGGCAACAAGCTCCACCCAGTAAATGACGCGCAGCTCATTCACTCGCACATCCGTGAGCGCGATCTTCGCCACCAGCGCGACCAGCATTGCCAATACGATGGCCCATCCACAAAGCAAATAGATCACCGCCCTGCGCTTTTTCTTGCCGCTTCCGTTCCTCACTTTTTGATAGAACGGGCCGAAACAAAAATAGGCGAGAATCGAAAACAGAACGGCTGCCGCAATTGTGTGAATGGCCGAAGACGCGTCACCATTGCATTGATTGCAGGATGTCGGGCAAAGCGCCACAAGGCATGCGGCGAGCGATGCGACCTTGCTCGCCGTTTTTTGCAGGACCGTATGTCCGTTATAGGCCCACAAAAAGGCGCTGACAATGAACAGCATGCCTATAAAGTAATCCCGGGCTTCTGAATAATAGGAGGCGCTGATCGAAGCAAGCTTTTCAGTCGAAAAAACGATCACTACGTACGGCAGGGCCAGTGCAATGATACCCACAAGAAGCCGCAACGCCTTGTAATCAAATACCGGACTCCTGGTTAACGTCACCATCCTGCCCTCTCGCAACCCGTACAAATCTACCCGAAGTCTAGCAGCGAGTCGAAAAAACCAATTCACGCGACGTCCGCGTCCGGGGCATGAACGCCAATCATAAAGTCGAGAGCATGGTCCGGATATGGAATGCGCCATGGGCGAGGAGAGGTCCTGGCGGGTTGCAGGGTTGCGGAAATGTTCTCGTGGATGAACCAGGTAGTCGGATCCAGCCAGGCTAAATGATGGGATGCGAGTCGTCGGGATACTTGCACTCGTGACATTACTCGTTTTCGTGGGCTTTCAAATGAAGCAATCGCGTGACAAGGCGACAGCCGAAGTAACGGTCGCCGGCCGGGGCCGGTTCCTGGACGGTATGCTCCCCAATTGGCTATGGGCCGTCGCTGACTGCGCTCGCAAGCGCAACGAAAAGCGCGTGTTGCAGCCCTTTGTCAAACGGATCGCTGGCGACTGGTCGGGCACTGTGTAGGGCGATGACGACGTTTTGGCCTGGATCGATATAGATTGCCTGGCCAAATATGCCCCTGGCGGCAAACTTCCCGTCACCATAGAGCCACCACAGGTAGCCGTAGCCTGCATTGCCTTGTGACGACGAAGTGGATTGCGTCAACCAGTCATCCGGCAGGACCCCGGTGCCGTCCGCCAGTTGACCGTTATGCAACGCAAACAGCCCGATCCGCCCATAGTCACGAAGCGTGGCGTTGATGCAGCAACCGCCAAACTCGCCGCCGCCGGGCTCTGTAAGCTGCCAGAATGCGTCCGACTCCATGCCAAACGGCTGCCAGATTTTTTCGGTCAAATAAGTTGCCAGGTTATTGCCGATGGCCGAGCGCAGCAGGGTGCCGACGAGATTGGTTTCCGCGGTGTTATAGTTAAACACGGTGCCGGGTGCAAAATCGCGGGCTTTCTCGTGCAGGTATTCATACAGGGCAACTGTTTGCCAGGTCGCGCGACTGACATCGGATTCAGGATCTGCGTAGTCCTCGTTCCATTGTACGCCGGACGACATCTGCATGATGTTGCCGATCGAAGACTGCTCATATGCAGACCCTTTTAATCTCGGCAGATAATCGGTTACTTTCTCGTCAATGCTTTTTATATAGCCGTCCTTAATCGCTGCGCCAACGAGCATCGATACGACGGATTTGGCGACCGAAAACGAAATCCACCTGCTGTTCTCGTCATTCCCGAGTCCATAGCGCTCATAGGCGATTTTTCCGTCCCTGATCACCAGCAAGCCCGCGACACTTTGTTTGTCGAAGTATTCGTCAGTGGTCATTACCGCGTCTTCGAAATCGAACTGCATATCGCTGAGATCGACCCTTTCATACGGCAGCGGATAGACATGGTCGCCGGCTTTGATTGTGCGAAACGGCGCGATCTTTTCCATGTTTCGATAACCCGCGACCTGCTGCGCCGGCGTCCAGAACAAAATGCCGGCGCCGGCACTGCTGTAGACGCTTTCGTCATCGGCCGGATCGATGCTGGGCGCCTGTGCCGGAACCGGCACACCGGCCAGCAACAACATTGCAATCGCTAACGGCTGGCACAATCGACTGGAACAGGCTTGCATACCATTCATCTTTGTTGTCTCAAAGCAAACCAAAGTGTATCACTGCGGCAGCTTCTTCCCTCTCGCGATGCGAGGCATGAAAAAAGCGCGATGAATAGTCACCGCGCCTCAGATATACGCATCGCCCGCCGGGGCGAGTTCCTGCAGGTCGTCCCGATCTCAGGCGGCTTCGACTTCCTTCATGGAGAGTCTGACCCTGCCCTGACGATCGACTTCGAGCACCTTGACCTTGACGATATCGCCTTCGGACAGCTTGTCGCTGACTTTCTCGACCCGCTCGTTGGAGATCTGCGAGATGTGCACGAGTCCGTCCTTGCCCGGCAGGATCGTGACGAAAGCGCCAAAGTCCATGAGCCTGGCCACCTTGCCTTCGTAGACCTGGCCGACCTCTACATCCGCTGTGATCAGGTCGATGCGGCGTTTTGCCTCGCGTCCGGAAGCTCCGTCGACCGATGCAACCTTGACCGTACCATCCTGGTCGATGTCGATCGTCGCGCCGGTTTCCTCGGTCATCGCGCGGATCACCGAGCCGCCCTTGCCGATAACGTCGCGAATCTTTTCCGGATCGATCTTGAAAGTCAGGATCGTCGGTGCCCATTCAGACATCTCTTCACGCGGCGCTGCAAGCACTTTGCCCATCTCGCCGAGGATATGCAGCCGCGCGGCCTTGGCCTGCTCGAGTGCAGTCCCCATGATTTCTTGCGTAATACCCTGGATCTTGATGTCCATCTGCAGGGCCGTGATGCCGTGTTCGGATCCGGCCACCTTGAAGTCCATGTCGCCCAGATGATCCTCGTCGCCGAGAATGTCGGTCAACACCGCAAATTTGTCGTCTTCCTTGACCAGGCCCATGGCGACGCCGGCAACCGGGGCCTTTGTCGGCACGCCGGCATCCATCAGCGAGAGGCTGGTACCACAAACGGAAGCCATGGAACTCGAGCCGTTGGACTCTGTAATCTCGGAAACCACCCGAATGACATACGGGAAGTCTTCCATGTTCGGCATGATGGCCTGGACGCCGCGTTTGGCCAGTTTACCGTGGCCGATTTCACGGCGCTTCGGCGAACCGATGAAGCCCGTCTCGCCAACGCAGTACGGCGGGAAGTTGTAATGCAGCATGAACGGATCTTTGCGCTCCCCTTCGATGGCATCGATGATCTGCGCGTCGCGGCCCGTGCCGAGAGTCGTCGCAACGATTGCCTGCGTCTCGCCACGGGTGAACATCGCTGAGCCATGGGCACGCGGCAGGATGCCGACTTTGACGTCGATCGGCCGCACCGTCGTGGTGTCACGGCCATCAATGCGCGGCTCGCCGGCAATGACCCGTCCCCTGACAATACGTTTCTCGAGCTTCGACAGCGCGCCGTAGACCTCCTCCGCGCTCCATTGTGCAGCTTCGTCGTCAGTGAGCGCCTCGACCGCGGCACTTTTCGCTGCGGCGACGCTCGCCTGGCGCTCGACCTTGTCCGAAATACGATAGGCATCGGACAGGCCGGCTTCCGCTGCAGAGGCAACGGCAGTCGAGAGCGCCTCGTCCTCTTCCGGCGCCTGCCAATCCCAGGCCGGCTTGCCGACTTCTGCGGCCAACTCCTTGATCGCAGTGATCGCCACCTGCATCTGCTCGTGGCCGTACATGACTGCGCCCAGCATGACGTCCTAGGAGAGGACCTTCGCTTGCGATTCCACCATCAGCACGGCATCCGCCGTGCCTGCAACGACCAGGTCGAGATCGGACGCCGCGAGGGCTGGACCGCCAGGATTAAGGAGGTAGTTGCCATCCTTGTAGCCGACCCTTGCCGCACCGATCGGCCCCGCAAACGGCATGCCGGAAATCGCCAGCGCAGCCGAAGCGCCAATCAGCGCCGGAATATCCGGATCGACCGCGGGATTCAATGAGACGACGGTGGCGATGATTTGCACCTCGTTCTTGAAGCCTTTTGGAAACAGCGGGCGACAGGGACGATCGATCAGCCGGCAGGTCAGCGTTTCTTTTTCGCCCGGCCGGCCCTCACGCTTGAAAAAGCCACCCGGGATCTTGCCCGCCGCATAGGTCTTTTCCTGGTAGTTGACGGTCAGTGGGAAGAAGCTCCGACCCGGATCGGCGGTTTTCCGGCCGACGGCGGTAACCAGGACGATGGTTTCGGCCATGTCGACCAGCACCGCGCCATCCGCCTGGCGCGCGATTGCGCCGGTTTCAATAGTTACCTGGTGTTCCCCATACGGGAACGACTTTATCGTTGATTTCACTATGACTCTCGAATATCAGTTGAATTGGCGCGACCTGTCGTCAGGTCCCATCGCAGGGCCGACAAAGAATTCAGATCATCACCTTGAGTTGCCGTCTAAATCTAGCGGCGCAGACCGAGCCGTTTGATCAGCTCGCGATACCGGTCCTGGTCCTTCTCTTTGAGGTAATCAAGCAGCTTGCGGCGCTTGTTAACCATCCTTAGAAGGCCCTGCCGGGAATGGTGATCTTTCTTGTGCTCACCGAAGTGTTCGGTCAGCTCGGAAATTCGTGCGGACAGCAGGGCAACCTGAACCTCAGGCGACTCGGTGTCGTTCTTGCCACGGGCATAGTCCGTGACGATCTGGCTTTTGCTCTCACTGGTAAGTGACATACTTAAGAAACTCCAATCGTTCTTACTATCTTCTGGCCCTTGATTTTGAGCGCCGTATTCTAGCGTCAGATCTGGCCCAGTAACAGCCTAAAACACCAAAAACTCAGGGTTTTTTTTCAACCCCGCTTGTCGCTTCATGCGCTGCCGACGAGTTACCCGGACGGCAAGAATATTCGTCTCGGCGAAACCATTGTGGCGCCCTTCAACTCACCGATACCAAGAAATCTGCCGCCAGCCGCGTACACCCGGACAAGGCCATGCCCGGCTTGCTCGCAGGGTACCGTCTGGCCACCACTGAATCGCTGCGCGTCGCCGTCGCCGACACGGCATTCGGGCCATGCCGCCAGAGCCGCATCGGCGGGCATCAGCCGCGCTCGCAACGCGTCGAGGTCCGCTTCGGCTGCCTTCTCGGTATCCTTGAGATCCACCATGTCTGCGGCCTGAAAATCGCCGACCGACTCACGGTGCAGCTTCGACGTGTGTGCCACGGTACCGGCCGCCTTCGCGATATCCTCCACCAGGCTCCGGATGTAGGTGTCTTTCGAGCAGCGGACCTGGAACACGAGCCTCGGGGCCCGAGCCTCGAGCAGCTCGATCTCGTAAATGCTCACCGGGCGCGCCTCGCGTTCGACGGTCTCACCTTTCCGGGCCAGCTCGTAGAGGCGCCTGCCGTCCTTTTTCAGCGCCGAATACATGGGTGGCACCTGCAGGATGTCGCCGACGAAAGAAGCCAGCAGTCGCTCCCAGGCGTCGTGTTCGAGTTCCGGCAGGGTCGCGGTACCGGTCACCTGGCCGTCAGCGTCGCCGGTGTCGGTCGCTTCTCCGAGCCTGGCCGTGACGCGATAGGTCTTGTCCGCCTGTAGCAGGTACGCGCAGACTTTCGTGGCTTCGCCGAAACACAATGGCAGCATACCGGTTGCTGCCGGGTCCAGGCTGCCCGTATGTCCCGCCTTCTTCGCTCGCAAAAGACGCTTCACTTTCTGCAGCGCCTGGTTGGACGTCATGCCGGCGGGCTTGTTGAGCAACAGCAAGCCATTGACGGCTGCCGGCTCGTGACGCTCCACCGGCGGGGGCTTGGCGCTCATTCAGGTTTTCCGCCCGGCAGTCGCGTCATCGATCAGCCGACTGATCTCGGCAGCATGTGCGATACTCTCGTCGTGCACGAACCTGAGCTCCGGCACATGCCGAATCTCGAGCTCGGCACCCAGCTTGCTCCGCAGGAACCCGGCGGCACGCTGCAGGCCGTCCAGGGCGGGCTGCGGATCTGCATCTGGATTCAACAAACTGAAGTAAATCCTGGCGACACCGAGGTCTCGCGACAGGTCCACCGCGGTCAGCGAAACGTCCGCCAACCCGGGATCCTTGGTCTCGAAACGCAGCAGTTCGGAGAGGCTCCGCTGCATCTGGGCGCCCAGTCGTTGGTGTCGTGAAAATTCGCGCGGCATAAGGTTCCGGAATTCGAGGCATAGCCAGGCTCTGCCCCCGATGGTCAGTCGAGGGTGCGTGCGACTTCGATGCGCTCGTAGCACTCGATCTGGTCGCCCACCTTGACGTCATTGTAGTTCTTGACGCCGATACCGCACTCCGTGCCGGCCCGAACCTCGTTGACATCATCCTTGAAACGCCGCAGCGACTCCAGCTCGCCCTCATATATGACGACATTGTCACGCAGCACGCGAATCGGGTTCGAGCGCTTAACATGGCCTTCTGCAACGATGCAGCCGGCGATGTCGCCAAGTTTGGGTGAGGAAAAAACCTCTTTGACCTCTGCAAGGCCCACGATGTTTTCCCTGATCTCCGGCGACAGAAGCCCACTTAAGGCTGCCTTCACGTCGTCGATCGCCTCGTAAATGATGCTGTAGTAGCGAACATCGACACCCGATTCCTTGATCGCGGCACGGGCAGCGGCATCGGCACGAACATTGAAACCGATGATGGAAGCATGCGAGGCAGCCGCCAGGGTCGCATCCGATTCAGTGATGCCGCCAACGCCCGAGCTAATGACCTTGACATTGACCTCGTCGTTGGACAACTTGGTCAAGGCATCGCGCAGCGCTTCCGTGCTGCCATGAACATCTGACTTGATCAGCAGTGGCACCACCTTGCTCTCGGCTTCAGTCATCTGGCTGAACATATCCTCGAGTTTCGAGGCTTGCTGCTGGGCCAGCTTGGACTCCCGGGTTTTCGCCTGCCTGAATTCTGCGACCTCACGCGCCTTGCGCTCGTTCTTCACGACGATGAAGTCGTCGCCGGCGCTCGGTGTCTTCGACAAGCCGAGCACGACGGCAGGCATGGAAGGGCCGGCAGAGGTAATTTTGCTGTACGTTTCGTCGAACATGTTTCGGACCCGGCCGTATTCCTCGCCGGCAATAATCATGTCCCCCTGCTCCAGGGTACCGGCCTGCACCAGCACGGTGGCCACGGCGCCGCGGCCTTTCTCGAGACTCGACTCGATGACGGTACCCTGTGCGGGCCCGTCGGCAATCGCCTTCAAGTCCATGACTTCGGCCTGCAACAACACTGCACCGAGGAGTGCCTCGATACCCTCGCCGGTCTGGGCCGATACATTGACGAACAGGTGTTCGCCGCCCCAGTCCTCAGGAATGATCTCGTGCGCCGAGAGCTCGTTTCTTACGCGCTCGGGATCGGCGTTCTCCTTGTCGATCTTGTTGATCGCGACGACGATCGGCACTCCCGCCGCCTTTGCATGCTCGATTGCTTCTACGGTCTGCGGCTTGACACCGTCATCCGCGGCAACGACGAGAATGACGATGTCCGTGGCCTGCGCGCCCCGGGCACGCATTTGTGTAAACGCGGCGTGCCCCGGCGTATCGAGGAACGTGATCTTGCCATTGTCCGTTTCCACCGCGTACGCGCCGATGTGCTGGGTTATGCCACCGGCCTCCCCGGCAGCCACCTTGGTGCGGCGAATATAGTCGAGCAAGGAAGTCTTGCCATGGTCGACGTGGCCCATGATCGTGACCACCGGTGCACGAGGCACTTCCTCTCCCGCGAGTTTCTCGTCCGCGAGCAAGTCTTCATCGAGTTCCATACCGGACACCGGCTTCGCGACGTGACCCAATTCCTCGACGACCAGCGCCGCGGTGTCCTGGTCGATAACCTGGTTAATGGTCACCATGGCACCCATGTTGAACAGCACCTTGACGACCTCGTTGCCCTTGACCGCCATCTTCTGTGCCAGTTCAGATACCGCGATAGTCTCGGGAATTTCGACCTCGCGCACGACAGGAGCAGTCGGCCTCTCAAAGGCGTGTTGCCCGTCGCTACTGATCGATACCGGCCGGCGGCGCATCGGCGTCTTGCGCTTGCGTCGCCCGCTCTTGCTTCCGGCGACGTGCAATTCCCTGCGGCCATAACGGGTGTCGGGTGCCTTGCCTTTCTTTTTCTCCTTTTCCTTCGCCCGCCGCTCGCGCGCGTCCTGCTCGGCTTTCTCGACCCGGGCGCGTTCTTCCGCCGCCACCTGTGCCGCCTGCTCGGCCGCCTCCCGTGCCTCCACTTCGGCCTGGCGCTTCTCCTCTTCTTCGCGACGTTCCGCAGCTTCGGCGGCGCGTGCCGCCTCTTCCTTCTCGGCCTTCAGGCGCTCCTGCTCGTGCTTTTCGGCGTCGAGCTTGTCCTGGTCATCCTGGCGCATGCGGTCGAGCGCTTCCTGCTTCTCCTGCGCTTCTTTTTCGAGGACATCTCGCTTGATGTAGGTGCGCTTGCGGCGCACTTCGACGTTGACTGTACGTGAGCGCCCCTGCGCTCCTGAAAGCCTGAGCTCGGAATGCGACTTGCGCCGCAGCGTAATGCGACGCGGCGCCGCGGGAGATCCGCCTTCGTCCTGACCATGGCTGCGGCGAAGATGCGTCAACAACTCGAGCTTTGCATCCTCGCTGATCGTGTCGTCCGCACCACCGACCTTGATTCCCGCATCGTCGAGCTGTGCCAAGAGCTTGTCGACCGGTACTTTCAGCACTTCGGCAAATTGTGTGACCGTGACTTCAGCCATTGTTAAACTCCATCTCTACCTTCTTCACGCCTGCTGTTCCGCCTCGAACCAGTGGGCGCGCGCGCGCATGATGAGCGCTGCGGCTTCCTCCTGGTCCATGTCGTTGATCTCAAGCAGGTCATCGGTGGCAAGTTCCGCCAGATCCTCGCGAGTGATTACGCCCTCGCTGGCGAGCTTGAACGCCAGTCCCTTGTCCATGCCCTCGAGACTCAGGAGATCCTCGGCAGGTTCTGCCTCGCCAATCTTCTCCTCCTGTACGATCGCCCGTGTCAGGAGCAGGTCACGTGCCCTGCTTCTCAATTCGTTGACGATGTCCTCATCAAATTCCTCGATCTCGACCAGCTCGGCGGCAGGCGCATAGGCGACTTCCTCGATCGTCGAGAAGCCTTCCTGAACGAGGATCAGGCCCACTTCCTCATCAACGTCGAGCTGCTGCGAGAACAATTCGATCAATTGACGCATCTCTGACTCGCTCTTTTGTTCCGCGTCTGTCTCGGTCATGACATTCAGCTCCCAGCCGGAGAGCTCGCTGGCAAGGCGTATATTCTGTCCGCCACGGCCAATGGCCTGCGACAGCTTGTCCTCGTCTACGGCGATGTCCATGCTGTGGGCGTCTTCGTCGACGACGATGGAGACCACTTCGGCGGGCGACATCGCGTTGACGACGAATTGTGCGGGGTTTTCGTCCCAGAGAATGATGTCCACGCGCTCGCCAGCAAGCTCGTTAGAGACGGCTTGCACCCGTGAGCCGCGCATGCCCACGCAAGCGCCGACAGGGTCGATGCGCGCGTCATTACTCTTGACGGCGATCTTGGCGCGGAGGCCCGGGTCGCGTGCGGCGCCCAGGATCTCGATCAGGCCCTGGCCGACCTCGGGCACCTCGATCTTGAACAGCTCGACGAGGAACTGCGGCGAAGTACGGGTCATGAAAAGTTGCGGGCCGCGTGGCTCGGAGCGTACCTCGGTGAGCAGTGCTTTCATGCGGTCCTGCGGTCGAACCGGCTCGCGTGGCACCATCTGGTCGCGTGCCACGAAGCCCTCGGCATTGCCGCCGAGATCGATAAAGACGCCATTGCGATCGACGCGTTTTACAAGGCCCGAGAGCAGCTCTCCTGCACGATCCTCGTATTCCTCCACGACCTGCTCGCGCTCGGCCTCGCGCACTTTTTGCACGATGACCTGCTTGGCCGTCTGCGCAGCGATCCGGCCGAATTCCACCGATTCCATCGGTACCTCGACGTAACCGCCCGGCTCTGCGCTCTCATCGATGTCGACTGCGTCGATCATGCGCAGCTCGCGATCCGGAACCTCCAGTTCGGCAGACTCATCCTCGAATACCAGCCAGCGGCGGAAAGTCTCGTAATCACCGGTCTCGCGATCGATCGCGACACGCACTTCAATATCCTCGCCATGGCGGCTACGGGTCGCGGACGCCAGCGCCGCCTCGATCGCCTCGAAGATGATCTCCTTATCGACGCCTTTCTCGTTCGAGACTGCATCGACAACCATCAAAATCTCTTTACTCATTACCTGGCTACTCCAAAACAGCTTTTCTCCGCCCTGCCTTAAGGTGCGGAACCAGCCGTGCCGACTCAATCGTGGTTAGCGGCAAGCTGAACGACTGACCGTCGACCTCGACTTCAATTTTTTCGTCGTCCGCAGACTTCAGCGCACCGTGGAAATTGCGCCTGCCATGCAGCGGAAAGTGCAGCTTCACCCGGATATCCTCACCCCTATAACGCCCGAAATGCGACGGCTTTGTCAGGGTCCGGTCCAGCCCCGGGGACGACACCTCCAGCGTATAGTTCCCGGGTAGCGGGTCCTCGACATCCAGGATTGCGCTCACCTGGCGGCTGACGGCCTCGCAATCGTCGATATCGATGCCGCCTTCCTTGTCGATGAAGACGCGCACCACCCCGCCGCCGCCGAGCTGCAGCTCGAGGTCGGCAAGCTCGAAGCCGAGCCGCAGGATCGTGGGCTCCAGCAGCTTGATCAACGCATCTCTGGACATTCTGCCTTTACTTTAAAAATCAACTGTAACTACATGTTCTAAAACCAAAAAATGGGCATATAGCCCATTTCTCTTCTGCGCGATGCTGTTGCCTGGGCTCAACCCGGGCAACAAAAAACCCCGTAGCGGGGCTTCGTATCTACCAAGAGCTTGGTAGCGGGGGCCTGCCTCGTGCCGTTCTACAGTCCCTCAGCGGGTACGTCTCGAAAAGCACCACCCCGCATCCGCAGGGCGCGAATTATAGGCATTGACGCTTTCCACGGCAACCCCTGGCGGCGCCTGGCCGCGCGGTGCCAGAGATCGTCTCGCCAACCCAGGCTGCGACGCGCTTTCACGAACTCGCGCTGCTGCAAGAGCGGGTCGTTGAAAGCATTCCCGGCCAGGAACGTCAGAGCGACGTAGC
>Ga0114931_10005580_pt1 | contig 15543 bp, 14 predicted proteins | sample 2SBtaG_FD_89579 | JGI IMG/M metagenome (GOLD analysis project Ga0114931, IMG submission 89579) | Deep subsurface microbial communities from Kolumbo volcano to uncover new lineages of life (NeLLi) - 2SBTROV14_V59a metaG | ecosystem: Environmental > Aquatic > Marine > Volcanic | place: Kolumbo...
ACAGAACCAGCAGATACTGCTGGCCAAAAAGAAAATTATTCAGCAGCCCGTACCCTGTGCCCAGCAACAAAACTCCCGCGATAAGCCAGCGCAGCTTGGATATTTGGGCCAGCAGAAAAATATTCAATCCCAGTAAGAACACGTTGAACCAAATCCAAATACGTTTCGCGGTCAACGCATCAAACGATTGTAGCGGCAGGAAAATAAGAGCGGTGGGCGGCGGATGCGGGATGAAGCCCCCTACCTGGTTCTGGATACCGACGCGGTCCATTTGTTTTTGGAACCACACGAAATCGCGATACGCCCTTTCAAGAGAAGTCCCCTCGGCGAGCAAACGGGATGCCGTATAATAATTGCCAAAGTCACCCTGTGTTGTTTTGAGAGCCGGCAAGATGCCGAGTTGAAACAGCAGCGTCACTAAAACCAGCAGCAAGACTCCTAACCCGATCGTGCCGGCTTTCTGAAGAGTTGCGGTCACGTAGTTACCCCACGGCCGTAAAGACAGGAACGGAGTCATTGCTCGCCTCCGGCACAGCTTCGACATTCTTGTTTTTCATCAGAGCAACGAAAGCGACACTGCACAGAAGCAAACAAAAAGATTCGCTTGCGATAGAACTAACGGCCAGAGACTTTGCCCCCATCAAGGGAATCAACAGGTAGTTAAGAACGATATTCAAGAGAAAGCCACTTGCCACAATGCGCACGCACCAACTGGATTTGTCCGCCTGAAAGAGGGCGTAAATGAGCGTCGAATAGAGCGCGAGGGGAATGAGTGACCAGACAAAAATGCGCAGAATGACCACCGCCTCGGGAATGTCATATGTCCAGATGATAAGCTGCGGAGCCAGAAGGAAGATCGCGCCCGCCAAGACAAAGCTCGTAATTGCCTGCAACCAGAGCGTGCGGCGGGTAAGCATTTTCACCAAGGCGCCATCTTGTGCCATCGAGGTGACGGCCGGGAAAAAGGCCGCAACGATGACGGAGGGAACGATGCGTAGCATTTTCACAAAATTGGCGGCGGCGCTAAATTCGCCGACCGCCGCGGCATCCTGTAACCAGGCAAGCATGATGACATCCACGCGATAGTAGAGAATGCCGAAAACGCCGGTAGCAAAAAAGGGGAACGCCGTTTTTAGCATGGCGCTTGTAGCCCGAATATCGATTTCCAACCCGGACAAGAGTCGAAGGTGCAATATCTTCTGACCGACAAACCACAGCAGTCCCGCTTTGCAAATTTCAACCAGAACCAGTGAATAAACGATAGTCCCAAAAGAATAATCCATTACGATCAGAAAGCAGGTAGCAGCGACAAGGAGCAAACTCCAGCCGAGCGTTACGGCCGCCAGCTGCCTCATTTTCTCGTGGGCGCGCAGGGCGGCCTCCAGCGTCAGATAGATCGCACGCGGCAACAGAATGATACTAAACACCCCAAAAAGATGGCGTTCGGTGGACACCGGGAACAGCCACCAGGCGAAGAGCACAATGAAGACGCCGGCGAATGCGGACAGGAAGAGCTTAGCAAGCAACGCGCGTTGCAGGACGGCTTTCGTATCATTTCGAGCTCTGGCCAGTCTCTTAACGAGGGCAGTTGACTGGCCAAAATCGACGAGATAGACGAACGGCATTAGACATGCCGTAAACAGCGCGTAAAGGCCGAGGCTCTCTTTTCCAAAATGCCGGGTCAGCAAGATTGAAAAAACGAATAAGCCGCTCATGCTGCTGATGTTCATGCAGAAAAGATAGAAAGAATTCCTGAGGAGCTTTGAGAAATGGACATTCAACGGCTGCCGCCTAGTAGCGTTGGTAGATATCGAACCCGTGCTTGAGTTTTTGCAGGCCCCAGTAGCTGTAGATTTCGACGGGAAACTTAAAGTTCTTCGATCTGATCCGGTACCTTGACGTCGGCTTCAGCATGCTGAGCAAGAGTGAATGTTTCCAGGAATGCCGCTTCTCCCCTACTTTGACCTGGTGATATCCGAAACGCAGATATTGTCGAATTGCCTGAAGTTGCCGGTGCTTCTCACCGGAAATCCAGGGCAGCTCCGTGACCCGCGGGTAGTAGTTGCTCCATTCCTCGAAGCTTGCGGGCGCTTGAAATCCCTTGCTCAGCGCGATGGGCCAAAGAGGAGACCCCGGATAAGGGGTAAAGATGTTTGTGTAGCAATCGGCGATGTCCGAGCCAGAATAGATTCGATCGATCAGGTCGACTGTCTGGTACAAATCCTCCTGTTCCTCCTCAGGCAGCCCGAAAATAAAACCGAAGCTGGCGCGGATGCCGGCGCTATCACAGCGTTCGACAGCGTCCAAAGTCTTCTCGATGGTCGCCTTTTTTTCAATTGATGCGAGAACCTCATCCGAACCGGATTCGGCGCCAAAATGAATTCGGACCAGACCGGAACGACGAAACAACTTCGCTTCCTCAAGGCTGAGTCTGGCCCACGAGTCTGCCCGGTCCTGAATATACCACTCGAACTTAAGACCGGAGCGAACGAAACCTTCCGCCATCTGCAGGCTGCGCTCCCTAAACGCAAAATAGATATCGTCGATAATTCCGAGGAGCGTGATGCCGTAGGTCTTGATAAGATAGGTGACTTCTTCAACCACCTGCTCGACCGGCAAATGGTCCAGATTGCGCCCGTAAACCGAGGCATTGGAGCAATAGCCACAGTTGTACGGGCAGCCATGGCTGGTAGAATACATAAGCCAGCGCAAACCTGTCAGAGCAAAATAGCGGTCGTAGTCAATCAGATCATAGCCGGGGAGTCGACTCGGCAGGGCAGCGACTTTTGGGTAATTTCTCGGCTTGTTGCGAACCATTTCGCCATCCCGCTTCCACAGGATGCCGGTCACATGGTCAAGAGAAGCATCATTTTCAAAACAAGTTAGAAGCTCGGCGAACGCCATTTCTCCTTGTTTCAGCACGACCACGTCCGCGAAGTCCGCTGCGAGAGTCTGTTCTGGCAGAATGGAAGGGTGCCAGCCTCCGAGCACGATCGGCAGATCGGGATATCTTGCTTTCGCCGCCCGCCCGACATCGACAGCCCCTTTGATCATGGGACCGGTGATGAGCGAAATGCCCAGACACAAAGCATCTTCGAGCTCCGCCATAACCGCAGCAACATAATCTTCCTCGATAGCCGTATCGACAATCTTGATGTCGTAGCCTTGCTGCACCAAAGGTCCCGCGATCGCGATAAGAGCGAGGGGGGGCGCCGCCTCATCACTGTTATAAGATGGAAAAAACAGAACGACCTTTTTCTTGCGAGACACTGTTCGTAAACCCCTCGTGGAAAAAATAGAAGATGATAAATAGTCTTGTCACCCGACTCCTACCTGCACGTCAAATGATTCCATGTCGACCGTAGACGAGAACGCAGGGCCGCTTCAAACTACTTGCGCGCCAAAGGGCTGCTTATATCGAAGCGACTAGCGGTTCGACCCGGTTTGACGAAGGGCAATCGGCAGCCATGGCGGCGATCCCCTCTTCTGCACTCATGAAAGCCTTTTTGTAACCAGCCGACCTCAGCTTTGTCAGGTCGGCTTGCGTCAGATTCTGATAGGTCTCCCGTATGGGATCGGGCATCCTAAAATAAGCAACCTCACCCGTGCCAAGGTGCGAGATCCAGATTTGCGCGATCTCATTGAAACTGCGGCTGCACCCGGTGCCTACATTGTAGAGACCGCCTTTTCGGTTTCCCATTGCGAAAAAAAGATTAACATCGACAACATCTTCGACAGAGACGAAGTCCCGCCGTTGTTCTCCATCCGCCACACCACCGGTCCCTGCAAACAGTCGAACGCGGCCATGCCGCTGCACTTGCTGTCCCGCCTGAAAAACCATCGAAGCCATGCGGCCTTTATGCCGTTCATTCTTGCCATAAACATTAAAATAACGCAGCCCGACAACGGTACTATCTGCCGCCGGCAGGATTGTACGTACGTATCGGTCGAAATACAGCTTGGACCAGCCATAGCCGTTCAGCGGCGCTTCATTCACCGCATCCTCCGAAAACATCGGTCCCGCGCCGTAAACAGCAGCGCTGGAAGCATAGACAAAGGGAATTCTCTGCGTGACGGCATGGTTCAGCAATTCCTTGGAGTATTCAAAATTGCGCACCATAAGACGACTTGTATCTGACGCTAACGTATCCGTGATCGCGCCCTGATGAAATAGTGTCGTAATTGACTTCCGGAATTTGCCGTTCTGAAGTAAGCTAGGAAAGGCCGCGATGGGAATCATATCCCGAAAATGGCATCCATCCAAATTGCGTTGTTTGGCGGAGCCGTTGGCATCATCGACTATCATGATGTTGTCTGCCCCGCGGCGGTTTAGACCACGCACCAAATGACTACCGATAAATCCCGCACCGCCGGTTACGACAAACATATCTTAGTACCTGGAACCATTGGCTGCATTCCGAATTTTGCTGATGAGGTTCGTGGTAGAATAATGTGGTACGCGGCTATCGAGGGAAACGACGCGTCCCCCGTTCTGTTCAACGAAGGCGCGCCCGATAATCTTCTCCACCGGCCAGTCACCACCTTTAGCGAGCACCTGCGGCTTGAGCCGTTCTATCAGACGTCCAGGGTGATCATCTTCAAGCAAAACGACATAGTCGACACAACCGAGAGCCGCCAAAATAAACAGGCGGTCTTCCTGGCAAGTCAAAGGCCGGTCGCTGCCCTTCAATTTTGAGATGGAGCTATCGCTATTGACCGCTACCATCAAAACGTCTCCCAGGCGTGCCGCCTCGATCAGACATTCCACATGGCCACGATGCAGCAAATCAAAACAGCCGTTGGTCAAAACCAGCCTGAGACCGGCCAGTCTTAATTCACTGGCAATCTTTTCAGCTTCACACAGAGATACTATTTTGTTCCCGCACAAATGGTGCTCCCAGAATTCCAGTCTATTATTTTTAAGTTGCCTTTGGGGGATAAGACCTAAGCTTGGTCGTTCGCAAAAATCACTACACACAGGAGGACAACGAAGTAGAAGGTTCACAAGAACACGTGCAATTATAACAATTTCGTTGCAAACAGTCAAGCAGAACAAATTCCGAAAGTCAAACGGCTGGGTTGGCCGGCGGCTGTGCAGCGTTTCTTTTGTTAATGTCACAGACAACCTCACCGGCGCCAACTCGCGTAAAAATCAGGAAGGTCGATGATGGACCTTGATCCGGACAAATAAGTTTGCGACATTGCACCAATCATTTCCTGACTAAGCGCTCCTTCCCGTGACAGCATATCTTCTTTTCATCTTCTTCTTTCTGCTTGAAATACTTCTGGTAGCAGACGGCCAAACACAAACAACCGATATCCATATCGCTTCTGGTGACAGCCTGGCAGCGTCATTTCGTAACGGCCTCGCGCTGCGTGAGTATGAAAAAGCTTATGCGCTCGATCCAGACGACTGCACGGTGCGGTGGAAGCTGGCCGAAGTTTACGTTAATCTGGGAGAAGAGGCGCAGGGCAGCAAACAAAAACAACTCTACTTGCTGGCCGAAAAATGGGCGTTGCAAACCGTAAAGGATTGCCCCCTTGAAAAGAATGGCCATTTTTTCGTAGCGGTAACGAATGGATTATTGGCTCTCGGCGAAAGCGGCAGACAGCGCATCAAACGTTCCTATGTGGTCAGAGAGCAGGCTTTGAAGACTATTGCGCTGGACTCCTTGCACCACGGGGCCTATCATGTACTTGGGCGCTGGAACCGGGAAGTTGCCGGACTGAGCTGGCTTGAAAAGGCCGCGGCCAAAATTATCTATGGCGGCGTGCCACCCGGCGCGTCATACGAAAAGGCGGTAAACTATTTCAAGAAGGCTATCGCGATTAGTCCGAGTTGGATCAATCATCATAAGGAACTGGGCATTACCTACATGGCAATGGGGAAATGGTCAGCGGCGAAGGCTGAGTTTGAAATGGTGCTGCGGCTCCCGGGAACGGATCACCAGGATGAATTTCACAAGGCAGAAGCCCGGCGCTTCCTGCAGCAAATTCAAGCAAAACGGAAACTATAGTGGTAGATAATCTGCGATCTGGTTAGCAGAGGCATCTTTACGACTATCTGAACGCTAACAGTCTAAATCGCTTAAGTCAAAATGTCTGAAGTTGAAGCACTCAGATCAGGCGAACTCGGCACACAAGCTGTCGCAAAGCGGAAGGGCCTCGCGGGTCAATCTCAGATAGCCATCCTCGATTAAGAGATACTGGCCTTTGACCTTCCTGGCTCCCTCCTCAAGCTCCCGTGCAGACGCACCTTGCGTTCCACTATCAGGAAAATGTTTTCTCATGACAGCCGCATAACGGTCGAGCAAGGACTCACCAAATTCATGCCGAAAAAGTTGCAAGTCCAGACCCTTTTGCTGTCGCAATCCAAGAAAGATTCTCTCCAGACATCTTTGCTCGCGCGACAAGACCTCCTGCCCGGCGATCGCAAGTTCATTTTGGGACAGACTATCCATGTAGCCTTTGTAGTTCCGAACATTCCAGAATCGTGATTCCGCTACAAACGAGTGAGCTGAAGCGCCTACACCCAGATAAGGGGCCCCATTCCAATATTTTTTGTTATGTCTCGATTCAAAACCGGGTTTGGCGTAATTGGAAATCTCATACCGCGTGTAGCCGTGTTCCTCAAGGTAGTCTGCCGTCAGGAGCTGCATGTCAGACACGGAAGCATCTTCGGGCTTGTTGACCTCGCCTTTGCGCAAGCGATGCATCAATGGCGTCCGCGGTTCGAACGTCAAGCAATAGACCGAAAGATGATCCGGGGCAAGCGCCACCGCGGCGTCAAGATTATCCTGCCAGGCAGATATCGTTTGGCCTGGCAGACCGTAAATCAAGTCCAGACTAACATTGTCATAGCCTGCTGCCCGTGCAGCCGCTAGACAAAAATCGGTATCTGCCGCTGAGTGGTCTCGGTCAAGAAATGCCAGCTCCGCAGCATCGAATGATTGCGCGCCGAGACTGAGTCGGTTAACGCCAGCAGATTTCAGGTCGACCAGCCGGACTGAATCGAGGGTGCCAGGGTTTGCCTCGATCGTTATTTCCGCTTCAGGAGAAACGTCGAATAGTTTTCGCACACCTGCGAGCAGAGTTGCAATGTCCGTTGGGTTCAGAAGCGAGGGCGTGCCGCCACCCAGAAAAACGGTATCAAATCTCAACTCCCGGAACCGGTCATCGTCGGCATAGAGATTCAATTCGGCCGTCAAGGCATTGAGGTAGGGCTGGAATTGGCTCTTGCGGTTTTGTAGCGTAAAAAAATCGCAATAGCCACACTGGATGTTACAGAAGGGAATGTGAACGTAGAGGCCAGCAGAAAACGAGGCCATGGATCTGATATTTACCTAATCAAACTCAAAATTCTTGGCCAGCGCACACTCTCAAGCAAGTTCCAATATTCGCTCGCTTTGTTCCAGGAAAAATAAATCAGGAGTGCCTCGCCGACCACGTTTTGCTCAGGAAGCATTCCCCAAACGCGACTATCCGAACTGTTGTCACGATTATCCCCCATCATGAAATAGTAGTTATGCTTAAACGTATACTCGGAGACGGGGTTGCCATCAATATAGAGCTTGTCGTTACGGACCGAAGCATTCACGCCCTCGTAGTCTTTGATGAGGTCACCGTATTTCGCCATGGTGTGAAAATTGACCCGGATCGTCATGCCGGCTTTTGGAATCAACAAAGGCGGTAGATGAAAAGATTCATGCGAGTCGGCGTAGTGCCGCACAACATAAGATTTGCCAAATGGCGTTGTGGTTCGGGTGAGTTCGACGTATCGCGCCTCTTCCGGATCCCAATTTTGGCCCAGCTTCACTTTCTCCCCTTCAGGTTCACCATTTATGAAAACGTCATTGTCGCGGATTTCGATGGTTTCACCAGCCACACCGATACATCTCTTGGTATAGTCAAGCGTTTCATCTTTGGGATATTTGAAAACCACGACATCGCCGTTTCGGGGTTGTTTGAAAGCGGGCAGCCTGAAAAAGGGAATTTGCGCATTGACGAACGGAATGCTGTCTGGAGTGCGAACGCCGTAAACAAATTTGTTGACCAGAAGAAAATCACCCACCAGGAGCGTATCCTTCATGGAGCCCGTAGGAATTCTGAAAGCCTGCACAACAAAAGCGCGCAACACCAACGCGGCCAGCAAAGCGATGAAAATTGCTTCAGTCGTCTCGCGAACGTTGCCACTTGATTTTTTGCGTTTCTTGCGGTCAAACGATGCCTTGTGTCGACCGGAAGTGTCTTTTCGGTTTCCTGTTACTTGATGTTTCATACTTGCATCCTTAATCATGAAATTGGCCGCCTCACACACATGGCTGGCTATTCTACTTTCAAAACGGCCAGGAAAGCTTCCTGGGGCAGCTCGACCTTACCGATTTGCTTCATACGCTTTTTGCCTTCTTTCTGTCGTTCGAGCAACTTTCTCTTGCGGGAAATATCACCGCCGTAGCATTTCGCCGTCACGTTTTTTCTCAAGGCTTTCACATTCGTGCGGGAAATGACTTTATTGCCGATCGCAGCTTGCACGGCCACCTCAAACATTTGTCGGGGGATGAGCTCCTTTAGTTTACTGCAAATCTTTCGGCCCCACTCAAACGCTTTGTCGGTATGGATGATATATGACAACGCATCGACCGGCTCACCGTTGAGGAGAATGTCTAGCTTAACCAAATCGGAGCGGCGATAATCAGCAAACTGGTAATCTAAGGAAGCATAGCCACGCGTGAAGGATTTCAACTTATCGTAAAAATCAAAGATGATTTCTGCCAGTGGAAAATCGTAGTGCAAATTCGCTCTGGTCTGATCGATGTATTCAGTGTTTTTATAAATACCACGCCGATCCTGCGAAAGTTTCATGATGTTCCCGATATACTCCGTGGGCGTAATGATGTCGGCTGAGATAAACGGTTCGGAGATATAATCGAGATGGCCGACCGCCGGCATGAGCGCAGGGTTGTCGACGACGATTCATTCTCCTGTCTTGGTATAAGCCCTGTACTCTACATTCGGCACGGTCGTCAGAATGTTCAGGTCATACTCGCGTTCCAGTCGCTCTTGGATGATTTCCATATGGAGTAAACCGAGAAATCCGGCCCTGAACCCAAAACCCAGCGCCTGCGATGTTTCCGGCTCGTAAATCAGAGAAGCATCGTTGAGCTTGAGCTTCTCCAGGGATGAACGCAGCTCGACGTAATCTTCATTATCCGCCGGGAAGAGCCCACTGAAGACCATCGGTTTGACTTCCTGATAACCTGGCAAAGCTTCCGAAGCCGGGTTGTCGGCGGAGGTGATTGTGTCCCCCACCTTGGTGTCCGCCACCTGCTTGACACCTGCGATACAATATCCCACTTCTCCGACGGAGAGCTTATCGCGTCGCACTTGCCGTAATTGCATCACGCCGACCTCCGCCACTTCGAACCGTCTGCCGGTTGAAAAAAACTTTATTTCCATGCCAGGACGAATCTCTCCCTGGAAAACGCGAATCGTGGCAATGGCGCCACGGTAGGGGTCAAAAAGCGAGTCGAAAATAAGGGCACGCAGGGGGTCGTTCGGGCTATCTTGCGGGGGTGGGATGCGTTCGACTACCGCCGCCATGATTTCATCGACGCCCTTGCCCGCTTTTGCGCTGGCTAAAATAATTTCGTCCGCGTCAATCCCCAGAATATCCACGACTTGCTGAGAAACAACATCGACCTGCGCGCTTTGTAAATCGACTTTGTTTAAGACCGGGATAATGGTCAAGTCGTTCTCCATCGCCAAATAGAGATTGCTGATCGTCTGTGCCTCGACGCCTTGCGAGGCATCAACTACCAGGATGGCCCCCTCGCACGCGGCAAGACTTCGCGATACTTCGTAGGTGAAATCCACATGGCCGGGCGTATCGATCAAATTGAGTGTGTAGGTCCGTTTGTCGGTATGACGGTACTGCATCGAAACAGAGTGTGCTTTGATCGTAATGCCACGTTCTCTTTCCAGATCCATATCGTCCAGGACCTGATCCACTGCCACCCTTGCCAGCATGCCGGTTTTTTCCAGCATCCGATCGGCAAGCGTTGACTTGCCATGATCGATGTGTGCAATGATGCAGAAGTTGCGAATATGAGCGGTTGTCACGATTGGCTCTCTAAGTTAGGTCAAGGAATGGCTGACATTCCAGTGACGCACGATTATGCAAAGCAACGTTAAGTTTAACCATTTTTATGCTCTTAGTCAATAAGCATGTACAGGAAACAATTTTGCACACAGTCTGACGGCCGGTCGGGGCAATCTGCAGACCCTGACCGGTCATTGCAGAACGAAGCTGCTTTGCTAAAACAAATAAACCTTTCATACAATCTAACCTCTTTTTTTGGCACAACCATTGTAAATAAGGAAGTATTTTCGCTAATTTGTCACTTTGACTTACTCGGAGGCAGCGCATGCTAACTATGAACCAGATTCTAAGACTTCTCTCATTTAATTTTCTCCTGCTCTCGTTTTTTTGTACGGCCGCAGCGCAAAACGGAAAGCAGCAGAGACCCTGCGATACACCAGAAGGGAAACAGCTGGATTTCTGGGTGGGTGAGTGGGAGCTTTCCTGGCCGGCAGAACAATTTGGTGGCCCGGCAGGCGACTCGGGCCATGGCACTAATACCATTACCAAAATACTGAGCGAGTGCATTGTGCAAGAAGAATTCCGTTTCCCACAAGGCAATTTCAACGGACATAGTGTGTCGGTCTACAATGCAAAGAAAAAGCACTGGCAGCAAACCTGGGTCGACAATCAGGGAGGCTATCTGCTCTTTACCGGTGATTTCAAGGATAACAAGATGGAGCTGCGAACCGAACCCGCCAACAGAAATGGCAAGGAGTTCATTTCACGCATGGTTTTCAAGAATATTGAGAAGAACTCTCTGGACTGGGACTGGCAGAATTCAACTGACGGTGGCAAGAGCTGGAATGATCAGTGGAATATTCACTACAAGCGCAAGAACAAAGTCGAATAGAAAGACATTCCGCGAGTTTTTCCACGCACGCCGGCTGGGATAATATGAACTTTCTCCTACTGTTTGTTCCTTTCTTGGTTCTGAGCGCCACTCTCTTGTGCGCGCAGCCGCGTTTTTTCAAGGTCGCCCAGGAAGCTTATGCCCAGGGAATGGTCTCCTACGAGGCCAAAGATTACACAGCCAGTCTGGAACATTTTGAACAAGCCCTGGATCTGCGTCCCAACCATCCGGGCATTATGTACAATGTGGCTGCGATGAGCGCATTGACTGGCAAATCTGAAAATGCCACCGGCATTCTTAACAAAATCGCTGATATGAACGTGCGCTTTCCGGCCGAAAAAGATCCGGATTTCGCCGCGCTACGGGGAAGCAAGGCATTTGCAAGAGTCATCCAAAGGTTTGATAGTTTGGAAAGACCGATCGGCAACCCTACTGTGGCATTCACACTGCCTGAAAAAGACCTGGTGACGGAGTCTGTGGCGTTCGACCCCAAAACGAACGCTTTCTTCGTGAGCAGCATTCACAAGAGAAAAATCGTAGCGCGCTCTTCTGATGGAAAGACATCCGATTTTGTCAGGCCGGGACAGGATGGGCTGTGGGCGGTGTTCGCCATGAAAGCTGATATGAAACGGCGGTCTTTATATGTCAGCAGCAGCGCCATGGAGGAAATGACCGATTTCAAGATGGAAGAAAAAGGCCTTGCCGGCATTTTCCAATATGATATCGATCTGGGAACGCTGACGCGACACTATGTTCTATCAAACGACAAAGCACAACATGTTCTTGGTGATCTGGTCGTCAGCACCAACGGAGATATCTTTGCCACCGACAGCCGCTACAATGCCGTCTACCGGTTCAGCCCCGCCAAGCCAGCTCCCGAAGAATTCATCGCGCCGGGCAAGTTCGCCTCATTGCAAGGCATCACTTTTTCCGATGACGAAGAATGGCTGTTTGTGGCCGATTACTCGCAGGGACTCTTTCGAATCGATATGGGCACAAGGACGGTTGATCGGATTGCGCATGCCGACACAATTTGTACGCTTGGCATAGACGGGCTCTATTTCTATCAGGGCTGGCTGGTTGCTATCCAAAATGGCGTCCGGCCGCATCGTGTGGTCAGCCTGGCTTTGAATGAGAAGTATGACGCGATCACCGAGGCAACGATATTGGCCGCCAATCATCCCCGAATGGAAGACCCGACGCTGGGCACGATCGTGGGTGATGAGTTTTATTTCATCGCGAATAGTCAATGGGGAAGCTTCGACGGACAGGGAAATATTTTGCCCAGTGATAATTTGCAAGAGCCTACCATTCTGAAGTTGAAACTTCCCTGGTAGCAATGCCTGTGTGTCATTCTTTCGACCTTTTCTTGTTAACTGTTCTTGCTATAGGATGCCAGAGGTCAAAAACCGGCGTCCAATCTACATGTCCTGGAAGGCGCTTATGAACTCAGATTTGAACCCCCAACAGGAAGATGGATTTTGGCAAGCAAAGGGTCAGTTCCCAAGCCAGAACAGATCGCCAGCAGAATCTGACGCCGCCGGAACCATGTGGACCATGTACGTCATTGCCTCCATGGATGACTTAGATGAACCTAACAAAGAACGCTTCAGCAAGGCTCTGGACTGGCTGCGCCAACAGAGAGAAGGCGAAAGCAATGAATGGTTTGTAGCCCGTCTGCTTGTTGCGCACCAACTCGGTGACGGCAGTGCCGTCAAGACAATGACAAAAAAACTGGTCAGTGAGCAGCATGCGGATGGTGGTTGGAGTTGGCTGCAAGAGGATGTGAGCAATGCCTACTCCACGGGCCAGACACTTTATGCGCTGGCTTCAGCGGGCCTGGCAGCGGATAGCGGCGTGGTGGGTAAGGGTGTCGATTTCTTGTTAAACACGCAAAGAGAAGACGGAAGCTGGTTTGTCGACAGTGAGCTGACCAGCGATAGGAGCAGTGCGTCAAAAGATTATGTTTACACCTACTGGGGCAGCGCCTGGGCTGTTATCGGGTTGGCTCATTCGCTACCTGGGTCGAGCAGCGCGAGTTTGCAGGATGCGGCTTCGGACAGGTCTTACCCTAACTGACCGGTGCCACCCGGCGCTTTTATCCAAAGCGCTAGGTTTGTTGTGAATCAGAAAAACGTGTGAAGCCACAATCTAGGTCCACCTACCACGACGACCAGTTCATACCAATCCGTCCCAATTTGGCATAGAGGTAGCTCCGGAGAATACCAGGGTAATTTCGTTCGGCCGCTTGCCATTGCCGGTGGCAATTTACTTCGTTAACCATCCAGCGATTGGCATGTTGGTAAAATCGTTTGGAGTGCCTGCCCTCGACAATTAGATCACGGTCCGTTCTCTGTGCCCACGGCTTCTTCGCCTGCACGCGTTCTGCAACCTGCCGGTAGTATTCTGTCCCCTTAATGGGATAGGAGACTGTGGTGAGAAAAATGTCCGGGTTGGCCTGCTTCAAGTGTTCAACGGTGAGGGCCAGGTCTGCTTCTGTTTCGCCTTCGTAACCTAACATGATAAACATGCCGGCCTGTATGCCGTATTTCTGCAGCAGCTTCGTCATCTCACGCACGCGCTCAGCATTTGTTCGCCGTTGCATGGCATCCAGGACGCGCTGCGACCCGCTTTCCGACCCGATCCAGAGACGGAAGCAACCCATTTCCGCCAGGGTACGAATCACATCCTCATTCAACCGATCTTCTCGCGAGATGCACTCGAAAGGAATGTTAAGGTTGCATCGCTTCAGCGCCGCCGCGTATTCAAAGAACCAGCGCGTGTGGATGGTGAAGACGTCGTCGGCATACCAAAGCATGTCCGGCGCATAAGCCTCCCGGATCAATTCCACTTCCTGTATCACGTTGTCCACCGAACGTCGCCGGTGGCTGACGCCGTAAACTGAATGGCTGCACCAGGTGCAGGTGTAGGGACAGCCACGTGCCGTAATCAACGACACAGCACTCATGTCGTGATACACTTTCCAGGTGTCAAGGTATTTTGCCATATCGATGGCCTGGCGGTCGGGAAATGGAAAGTCATCCAGGTTTGGGTGCAAAGGGCGTGGTTCGGTGGTCACCACCTCTTCATTCATGTCCATGAAAACGATGCCGGAAATTTCATCTAATTTAGTCAGGCCCTTTTCCGACAGGTGTGGCAGCAGGTCGCGCAGGGTCAACTCTGCCTCACCGATCACGATGATATCGGCCCCAAATCGGAGGTATTCTTCTGCATAGTTGTGCGGTTCCGGGCCGCCCAATATGACCGTGGCTTCAAATTGCTTGCAGGCGGTGATAAGCGCCAGGACGTTCGGCTTTGTCATAAGATTGCAGTAGATGCCAACCACGGGCGGTCTGTCGCAGGCAAGCGTGTGCAAGACCGCTTCGCGCGACTGGAAAGTGCTGTCGAGGACCTCTACGTCAAAACCACACGATTTCAAGTAAGCTGAGATATACAGCAGCCCAAGGGTCGGGTAAGGCTTCATGACTTCCTTCTCAATGGCATCTTCTAGAAGGAAATAGCCGTGCGTCAGCAGAATATCCATGATTCAGTACGCTGTCCGGGTTCTGGAACCGACCGTGAACGAACGAATTGGCGAGCGCGACTCAGGCAGTTGTTGTTTCATTGGAAAGCTTTGCCAGACGGTTCAACGCCAGATGCTCGAAGGGTAACGTTGCCGCATAGTAGGCCGCGGAAAGCAGGCGTTTTGGTCCAAAATGTCGGATCTGGGTTGGGCGCTTCAAAAAAGTACGCACCTCGTTGGTGAACTTGTTCAAGCGAAAGTTCTTGTGCACTACCGTATGTAACTTGCGGTAAAATGCCGTGGTGAAAGGGCCGCGGTACAGCATGGCCAGGTCCTCGCTATCTTGCCAATTCCGCTTCCGCTGCAGTTGTGATTTAACCTCGTCATAAAAGGGTGTGCCCGGTAAAGGATATGAAACCGAGATGCCGATGTCGTCCGGATCACACTCAAGAACCATAGCTACGGTCTGTTCAATGTCCTCACGGCTTTCCCCGGGATAGCCAAATTGCAGAAAAAAGGCCACTTCAATCCCGGCGGCTTTCAACTTTCCGGCAGCCTCACGAATCTGCTTGACCGTGGTCCCCTTCTGCATCGCGTCGAGAATTTTTTGCGAACCGGACTCAGCGCCCATCCAAACGGTTTTGCAACCCGCTCGTCCTAACGCCTCGATAGTATCTCCGAGGAGCAGCAAGTCCGGTCTGTTTAGACTCTTGAAAGGAATTCGAAGATTTTTTTCTTCTACCAAGTCAGCGAACTTCTGGATCCACCCGGGCTGTAACCCCATAATATCGTCCGCAAACCAAATATGATCGGGGTCAAAGTGCTGTCTTATCCAAAGTAATTCGGCGATGACATTCTCCGGGCTCCGCACATTGTAGCGTTGCCCCCAGACTGGCTTTGCACACCAGTTGCAGTGGTAGGGACAGCCACGGGTCGTCACCATATTGACGGAATAGTAGCCGTGGCATTCCAGCCAGACCTCACGGTAACGCTTCACATCCACCAGGTCCCAGGCCGGAAATGGCAGGG
>Ga0114931_10005581_pt1 | contig 15541 bp, 7 predicted proteins | sample 2SBtaG_FD_89579 | JGI IMG/M metagenome (GOLD analysis project Ga0114931, IMG submission 89579) | Deep subsurface microbial communities from Kolumbo volcano to uncover new lineages of life (NeLLi) - 2SBTROV14_V59a metaG | ecosystem: Environmental > Aquatic > Marine > Volcanic | place: Kolumbo...
CGTCCATCTGTCTGAAATCACGTCCGGCGCGGTTCAGCAGTATCGCGCCCATCGTCTGTCAGTCCCCGAACACGACAAGCAATGTGCGAATGTTTCGGACCGTAGCGGCGGATCAAAGAAGCGAGAACCGCCCGGCCGGGAGACGGTCGAGAACGAGATCGCGACGCTGCGCATGGTGCTTGAAACGGGGCAACGGCATGGCTGGATCGACAGGGTTCCCGACCTTTCCGATCCGTATGAGCCGAAAGGCAAGGCCCAGCCGAAACTGTGGTTCACCCCGTGGGAGTATCGCCAGCTCTGTGACGTGCTGCGCCGGAACGCCGAGAGCCCGAAAGTCGGTCGCGATAAATCCGAAGCAAGGCAATTGCGCGACTACGTCATACTCATGGCCAATACCGGGCTGACCCCGTCCGAAGCCGAGTCCCTTCAATATCGCGATGTTCAGATCGTCCGCGATGACACCGACGAGCAAATCCTGGAAATCGCGGTGCGCGGTAGCGACGGCGTTACCTACTGCTACAGCACACCGGCAGCGGTGTGTGCGTTCGAGCGCATGGCCGCGCGGAACAGACCGCGACCCGACGACCTTCTTTTTTCAGGTCGGATCAGGAAGCTGTTTAACGACATTCTCAGGGCAAGCAATCTCAAGCTCGACCGGAAGGGCAAGGCCCGCACCGCCGACAGCCTCCGGCACAGCTATATCTGCTTTCGCTTGATGGAAGGTATGAGCCTTCATACGGTAGCAGAGAATTGCCGCACCACGGTCGAAAAAGTCGAGGAGCATTACGCAGTCAATCTGCCGGAGCTGGCGGATGCTTTGCTCATCGACCTTCGATCCGAAAAGCACGCCGCCTCGAAGTTTCTTGAGAAAAAAGACGGCGGCCATCAGCCGGAGGCATGAATCCGGCACCCGTCAGGCTCAAAGGGCAGATTCAGGAGCCGTCAGGGCCAGCCCGGTGGGCATCAATGGGCCTGGACGGGCTAAGGCCACCGCAGCCTGTCGTCCGGAACCGGGCGCACGCGGTGAGCCGCACCCAAGTCAGACTGTCGGGCACCCGTCCGCCGTCCGAAAGCCAACCCGCCGGGCGAACAGGGCTCGGGACACATACGAACCAACCTCTGCGCCATTTGGCGCAGCCCGAAGCGTAGATTAGACACGACTGACGTATAAAAACATCAACCCTTGCGCGCAGCCAGCAAAGTGGACAAAATGGCCCAAATGGCTCACAGGGACATGCCATGAAATCAATGTCAGCCAAGGAAGCCAAGAATGGCTTTGGCTTGCTTCTCGACACGGCGCGGGCCGAGCCCGTGGTTATCGAGAAACATGGCAGGCCCGTTGTCGTGGTCCTCTCCACTGAGGAATACGAGCGCCTCTCAAAAAAAGCGCGCCCAAATCAGTCTGGCGCGATCCGAGGGGGATCAAAAGACATGGACTGAATGCTCTTGGGTGAAGAGACGGGGCGGTATCTGAATGTTGCTCGATAACAAAAAGAACGGAAAAGTCGGTGACGAGCTGCGCAAGCACCTGACTGACGGCACTAAGCTGTCCGTCATTTCCGGTCTGTTCTCGATCTACGGCTTCGATGCGCTCAAGAAAGAACTCCGAAGCATCGATAGTTTGCGATTGATCCTGTCGCAAAATCCCGCCAACAGCGATGCATCCGGAAACGGATTTGCGTCATTGGCTGGGGATCGATTTGAGCTACGGTTCAAGAATCAGCTAGACCAAGCGCAAGTCGCGAAGGAGTGCGCCCGCTGGCTCAAGGAGAAGGCGGAAATACGCACGGCGAGCAACCCTCTTGCGATAAGCCAAAATCTTTTCCACGCCCAGAACGCCAACGGCAATGCCGTCGCGGTTCAGGGCAGCTCCGGCTTTACCAGTGCTGGCCTCGGATATGCCGAATCCGACCGATACCACATGAATATGTGCGCGTCGGACACGCAGAGCACTCAAGCCCTGCTTGATTGGTTTGAAACGATTTGGGCTGACCCTTCGGCGGTTCAAGACGCAAAATCATTACTTCTTCAGCAACTCGAAAACCTCACCAAGGATCAATCGCCGCAATTCGTCTATTTCCTTACGCTCTACAATATCTTCAAGGATTTCCTCGAAGACATCGATGAGGAAAACATCATCAAGTCGAAGACCGGGTTCAAGGAGACACTTGTCTGGAACAAACTCTATAAATTCCAGCGCGACGGTGTCTTAGGAGCCATCGACAAGCTAGAAAAATACAATGGCTGCATCATCGCCGATAGCGTCGGCCTTGGTAAAACCTTCGAAGCGCTGGCGGTCATAAAATACTACGAGCTGCGCAATGACAGAGTCCTCGTGCTCTGCCCAAAGAAGCTACGCGACAACTGGACGGTCTATACGATCAACGATAAGCGCAACCTGCTTGCTGGGGACCGTTTCAATTACGACGTTTTGAATCATACCGACCTGACGCGCCTTCAAGGCCGGTCGGGGGAAATCAATTTGGAGACGCTTAACTGGGGGAATTACGACCTCGTCGTGATCGATGAGTCGCACAATTTCCGGAACGCCACTTCGTCCAAGGAAGGTCTAACACGCTATTCCCGCTTGATGGATCAAATCATCCGCTCCGGCGTGAAAACCAAGGTGCTGATGCTCTCAGCAACGCCGGTAAACAACCGGATGAACGATCTGAAAAACCAGGTCGCGTTTATCACCGAGGGCATGGACTACGCATATGCCGACTATGGTATTGCGAGCATCGAGGAGACGCTCAGAAAGGCGCAAGCCAGATTCAATCAGTGGCTAAAGCTGGATGATCGGAACCGCAAAGTCGAGACGCTTCTCGACAGCATGAATTTTGACTACTTCAAACTCCTCGATATCCTGACAATCGCCCGTTCCCGCAAGCACATCGAGAAGTACTACGACATCGCCGAAATCGGCGAGTTTCCTGAACGCCTGAAGCCAATCAACATCAAAGAAGACATTGATACGGAGGACCAGTTTCCGCCGCTCAGAGATATCAACCGCACCATCCGCCGCTTGAATCTCAGCGCCTATTCCCCGCTGAAATACGTGCGCAATGACAAGCGCGAGGAATACAGCCGAAAGTACGATATTCAGGTTAAGGGCGGTAAATCGGTTTTCCGGCAGGTGGACCGCGAGCAGAGCCTCATTCACCTCATGCGGGTGAATCTGCTGAAGCGCATGGAAAGCTCAATTAACTCCTTCGCCCTCACTTTGGAAAAGCTTTTGGGCGAGGTCGAGGGTTTGCTTGAGAAGCTGGAACAGCACAGCAGCGATGACATCGAGGAGCTGGGCATCGAGGATATCGAGATTGATGAGCCAGCGTTCGAAGCATTCCTGATTGGGCGCAAGGTCAAGGTGCTTATCAAGGATGCGGACGAGGTTCGCTGGAAGCAAGATCTTGAGGACGACCGCGCCAAGTTGACTGAGCTTCTCTCCGAGGCGCGTAAGATCGAGGCGAGCCGTGACGCTAAACTGCACCGGCTCCGCTCCCTGATCGCCGAGAAATGCCAAAGCCACATCAATGCGGGAAACCGGAAAGTCATTGTCTTCACGGCCTTCACCGATACCGCGAATTACCTCTATGAGCACATCGCGACATGGGCCAAGGACACGCTGGGAATCTACGCAGCGCAGATCACCGGCAGCGGAACCAATAAGACCAACATGCCCGGCATGAGCAGCAACTTCGATTCCCTTCTGGCTGCTTTTTCGCCTGTCTCAAAAGAGCGCAGCAAAATCGACGAAGGCGCGACGGACGAGATCGACCTCCTGATCGCGACGGATTGCATATCAGAGGGCCAAAACCTTCAGGACTGCGATTACCTCGTCAATTACGACATCCATTGGAATCCGGTTCGGATCATCCAGCGTTTCGGTCGAATTGACCGCTTGGGCTCCACGAACAAGGTCATCCAGCTCGTCAATTTCTGGCCCAACATGGAGCTGGACGAATACATCAATCTGGAGGCCCGCGTCAGCGGGCGCATGGTGTTGCTCGATATCTCCGCCACGGGCGAGGAGAACGTCATCGAGCAAGACAATGCGGGCCAGATGAACGATCTGGAATATCGCCGCAAACAGCTTCAGCAGCTTCAGGATACGGTTGTGGACCTGGAAGACATGTCGGGAGGAGTCTCCATCACCGACCTCACCCTGAACGATTTCAGGATGGACCTGTCGGCCTTCATGAAAGAACACTTGGGCGATCTGGAAGACGCCCCGACAGGGCTGTTTGCCGCGACAACCCTCGACCCGGCACTGCAAGAGGATGAATTGCCGTCAGGCGCAGTCTTCTGCCTCAAGAATATCGGCAAGCCAGTCGCCGACGAAGAAGGATACGCCCTTGCGCCCTACTACCTGACCTATGTCACCGACGATGGGGAGGTGAAATACACCTTCACGCAGTCGAAGAAGATACTCGACATCATAAAGAAGCAAGGGCTCGGGGCTGATGCGCCTGATTCCGACGCCATTGCGCGGATAAACTCGACAACCCGAAACGGTAAGGACATGAGCCATTACCGCACCCTGCTAGAAACTGCGGTCAGCAGCATCGTCGGTAAGTCCGAAGAGAAGGGTGTCGAAAGCCTCTTTAGCCGTGGCGGCACCAACCTCACGAAAGACAGCTTTCAGGGCATGGAGGACTTCGAAGTCGTCAGCTACATGATTGTGAGTGCGCCATGACCACAGCCATGTCCATCGAAGAATTTTACGACAACATGGCGATCCCGGACGCGTGCGCGCTCGGGAAGCGCATCTTCAAAAAGCAGTTCTATGAGAACGGCCAGCTCAACGCCGCCGACAGAAAAGCCTTCGTGGAGGATATCGAAGGCATCGAATGGCGCTACACGATGAAACCGACGACGGTCAACATCCCGCGCTTTGAGGATGAGACCCACGAATATCTCGAAGTGGCTGTCCTTCAGGTTCTGCTGGCCGCGAGGGAAAGAAGCGCCCGTATTGCAGCGGTCATGCAGAAAGCCATTCCCTACCCGGTTTTGATTATCTTCACCCAGGAAGACGGCATGGCGCTGAACGCGGCGGAAAAGCGGATCAGCCGCGCCGATAGCAACAAGATCGTCGTGGAAGCCAGCCATGACACAGGCTGGCTCGCCATGAGTGCGCTGAAGCCGTGGCAGGCAGATTTCCTGAATGATTTCCGCGTCACGAATTTTTCCTACCGGAACTTCTTTGAGTTCTATCAGGACATCATCAAGCGCATCGTAGCGCTGAACTGCGCAGCACACACCGGGGGCTACTCGCTGAGCGCTGCGAACGGCGACTCCGGCGCTGACCGCCTACAGTCCCTAAAGCAAATTGAAAAGCTGCAACAGGAGCAGTTGGAGACGCGCAACAAGCTCAAGAAGGAAAAGAATCTGGGTACGCAGGTTCTGCTTAATACGCGCATCAAGCAAATCACGGATCGTATCGAAGCGATCAAGAAGGCTATTTGAGGAAAAGGTTATGGACGCATTGAAAAGAGAAGACGGCGAAAGCCTGAGCATCGTGGACGAGAACATTCAGGCGCTGAAAGCCATCTTGCCGGATGCCTTCACCGAGGATGGAATTGACTTCGATGTTCTGCGTCAATTGCTCGGAGACGAAGTCGCAGACGGCGATGAAAAGTTCGGACTGTCATGGCATGGCAAGAAAAAAGCTCGTCAGATTGCACTCACGCCATCGACCGGCACGTTGCGCCCATGCCCTGAAGATAGCGTTGACTGGGACACGACCCAAAACCTGTTTATCGAGGGTGACAATCTCGAAGTGCTGAAACTCTTGCAAAAGAGTTATGCAGGTAAAGTCAAAATGATCTATATCGACCCACCTTACAACACTGGTAATGAATTCATCTATCCCGATAAATATCAGGATAATCTGGACACCTATCTTAAATACACTGGCCAATCCGACGATGAAGGCATGAAGCTCTCATCAAATACAGAAAGCACAGGGCGCTTCCATGCGAGCTGGCTTAACATGATGTATCCGAGGATTAAACTGGCTCGCAATCTCCTTCAGCAAGGCGGTCTGATATTTATTTCTATAGACGATAACGAGGCGGACAATTTGAAGGCATTATGCGATCAGATATTTGGGGAGGAGTGCTTTATTGAGAGGGTTGTGTGGAAGAATAAGTATGGATCAGGAGCGTTAACGAAAGGATTTGCAAACGTTCACGAATATACCTTGGTCTATTCCAAGGGAGAAATATCGAATCTTGCAGCTCCCCTAAATGACGAGCAAAGAGAATCATATAAACGGCGTGACGAGAAGTATGAGGTTAGAGGGGGGTTTGTAACTCAACCTCTTGCGACCAACAGCAAAGATGACCGCCCAAATTTGGTTTTCCCGATCACACACGAAGGTCAGGAAATCTGGCCTGAGAAGCAATGGATTTGGTCAAGGGAGCGAGTTGAAGCTGCACAACAAAACAATGAACTTGTAATAAATGAAAAGAACGGAAAATTCAGCGTCCGCATGAAGCAGTATTTGCGTGATGAGAACGGTCGAGAGAGACTCGGGAAACCAACTTCAATAATGCTCGGACCGTTTAACCAGGCTGGGACAAAAGAGATAAAGGAGCTATTCGGCTCACCAGTTTTCGATTTTCCGAAACCGTCGGACCTCATCAAACACTACTTCTCTTTCGTCATTGGCGAGGAGGACGATGCTTCAGGAATATACCTTGATTTTTTTGCTGGATCGGCTTCGTCAGCTCATGCGCTAATGAAATTAAATGCAGAAACAGACGGGCAGAGGCGCTTTATCATGGTGCAGTTGCCCGAACCGTGTGATGAAAAATCGACCGCCTACAAGGAAGGGTATGAGACAATTACAGCTATCGGTCGGGATCGCATCCGCCGAGCTGCGAAGCACATTCAAGAGCAGCATCCTGAGTATAAGGGTGATCTTGGATTTAAGGCGTTTAAGCTAGATAGCAGCAACATCCGCGCATGGAACCCCGATGCGTCTGATCTGGAGCAGACTTTGCTCGATCATGCCGAACATCTGGTCGAAGGCCGGAGCGAGCAGGATATCCTCTACGAGCTTCTGCTGAAGCGCGGCGTCGATCTGACCGTCCCGATTGAAGAGAGGGAGATCGCTGGCAAGGCCGTCTATAGCATCGGCTATGGCGTGCTCTTCGCTTGTCTTGACGAGACCATTGATAAGTCTGAAATCGAAGCACTTGGGCAAGGAATCACGGACTGGCACAAGGAGCTGGAGCCTGCGGCGGATACGCAAGTCGTCTTCCGCGACGGTGCCTTCGCCGATGATATCGCCAAGACGAACATGACGGCCATTCTGGAGCAGAACGGCATCGCTCATGTGCGCAGCCTGTAAGATTAGGAGGCGCACATGAAACTACATTTCGAAGACAATCTGGACTATCAACACGCCGCCGTGGAATCCGTGGCGGGCCTCTTCAAGGGGCAGGAGATAAACCGCACCGAGTTCACCGTCACCTACCGATCCGGCGATGCTGCCCAAGGGTCTTTCGGCATGATGGAGAGCGAGCTCGGTATCGGCAACAAGCTTGAGCTTCTGGATGACGAAATCCTGGAGAACCTGCGCGACACGCAGCTTCGAAACGGCCTCCGCCCCACGGAGTCGCTGACCAGCGGCGACTTTACGGTCGAGATGGAGACCGGTACCGGCAAGACCTATGTGTACCTGCGGACGATCTTCGAGCTGAACAAGCGGTATGGCTTCACGAAGTTCGTGATTGTCGTGCCGTCGGTGGCGATCAAGGAAGGGACTTACAAAACCCTCCAAATCACCCGCGAGCACTTCGAGAACCTTTATCCAATGGCGAAGGGCTACGAGTATTTCCAGTACGACTCCACGAAACCCGGTACCGTCCGCAATTTCGCCACCAGCCCGAACATCCAGATCATGGTGGTGACGGTCGGGGCGATCAACAAGAAGGACGTGAACAACCTATACAAAGAGAGCGAGAAGACCGGCGGCGAAAAGCCCATCGATCTGGTGCGTGCGACCAACCCAATTATCATTGTGGACGAGCCGCAAAGCGTGGACGGCGGCATGACCGGAAGGGGCAAAGAAGCGCTAGAAGCGATGAATCCGCTCTGTACGCTGCGTTATTCCGCGACCCATGTGGACAAGTACCACATGGTCTATCGACTTGACGCCGTGGACGCCTATGAGCGCGAACTGGTGAAGCAGATCGAGGTGGCCTCGCTGGAAGTCGAGGGCGGCCACAACAAACCATACGTGAAGCTGATTTCGACCGAGAACAAGCGCGGCTCCATTACGGCCAAGATTGAGGCCGATATCATGGGGGGCGGCAAGGTTAAACGGCAGATATTTACCGTCGATGACGGAGCCGATCTGGCTCAAGAAACCGAGCGTGAGCTTTACGAAAATTTCCGAGTTGGGACGATCACGGTTGGTAAAGACAATCAGTCTATGGAGCTGAGTATGCCGGGCGGCGAGGCTCTGCTTCGCCCTGGTGACGAAGTGGGCGGCGTCAATCCCGATGACCTCAAGCGGCTTATGATCCGCCGCACCATCAAGGAGCATCTGGACAAGGAAATGCGTTTCGCTACAGAGAAACGCGAAGTGAAGGTGTTAAGCCTCTTTTTTATCGATAGTGTCGAGTTCTACCGCCAGTACGACGAGGATGGAAACATCGTGAAAGGCAAATATGCCCTGATGTTCGAAGAAGAATACCGGAAGTGGGCCAAGCACCCCAATTACCAGACTCTCTTCGAAAAGGTCGATCTCGATATCGATGCCAATGAAGTCCATAACGGCTACTTCTCCATCGACAAAAAAGGCGGATGGACCGAGACGGCGGAGAACAACCAGACGAACCGCGACAACGCCGAGCGTGCTTATAACCTCATCATGAAGGAAAAGGAAAAGCTGCTCAGCTTTGACTCAAAGCTGAAGTTCATCTTCTCGCACTCTGCGCTGAAAGAAGGTTGGGACAATCCGAATGTCTTCCAGATTTGCGCTTTGCGCGACATCGGGACCGAGCGCGAACGGCGGCAGACTTTGGGACGCGGGCTTCGCCTATGCGTCAATCAGGATGGGCAACGTCTTCGCGGCTTCGACATCAACACCCTCACGGTTATCGCCACCGAGAGCTATGAGCAGTTTGCCGAAAACCTCCAGAAGGAGATTGAGGCCGACACCGGCATCCGTTTCGGCGTGGTCGAGAAGCACCAGTTCGCTAACCTGGCCGTCACAGCAGAGGATGGCACGACTAGCCCGCTTGGCGTTGAAAAATCAGAAGATGTCTGGACCTATCTGAAGGACAATGGCTTTGTCGATGCACGAGGCAAGGTGCAAGACTCCCTCCGCACCGCCTTGAAAGAGGATACGCTGGCGCTGCCCGAAGAGTTTTCGGAGCAGGAAGATGGTATTAAGGACATCCTTCGCAAGCTAGCAGGCAAGCTCGATATCAAGAATGCAGACGAGCGGGTCACAATTCGTACCCGCGAAGCTGTTCTTGAAAGCGAAGAATTCAAGGCGCTATGGGAGCGGATCAAGCACAAGACCACTTACCGCGTCGATTTCGATAATGGGAAGCTTATCGATGATTGCGCGCGCGCCATTACAGATGGTCCTCACATCACCAAGACACGGGCAAGGTTCCGAACTGCTGACATCTCAATAGGCAAGGGCGGCGTGGTCGCGAATGACAAGAGTGTCGCCGATTTCACCCCCATAAATGAGAGTGATATCGAACTGCCCGATCTGCTAACCGACCTTCAGGACAAGACACAGCTCACGCGGAATAGTCTCGTTTCGATTTTGACCGCGAGCCGCCGTCTGCCAGACTTCAAGAAGAACCCGCAGGAATTCATTGATCTGGCCGCCGAGGCCATAAATCGTACCAAACGCCTCGCTTTGGTGGACGGGATCAAATATCAGCGCGTCGGAGAGGACCATTACTACGCGCAGGAGCTCTTCAAACAGGAAGAGCTGACCGGGTATCTCAAGAACACGCTCAAGACGCAAAAATCCGTCTATGAGCACGTGGTCTATGACTCCGCTGGGGTAGAAAGGCGATTTGCTGAAGACCTTGAGGCCAATGAAGCGGTCAAGGTTTATGCCAAGCTTCCCGGATGGTTCAAAATCCCGACACCGCTCGGAACCTACAATCCCGATTGGGCCGTCCTTGTTGAGGTCGATGGACAGGAGAAGCTGTATTTCGTCGTTGAGACCAAGGGCAGCAACTGGTGGGATGATCTGCGCCACAAGGAGGGCGCCAAGATCAAATGTGGTGAAAAGCACTTCGCCGTGTTGGCCGAGGGTGAAAATCCCGCCCGATACATTAGAGCCACCAGTGTCGATGACATGATGAGCCATACATAGGCCAGAATTAAACCCCGGGGAGGCTTCTCATGACATCTCATCTCACTGCACGTCTGGCGTGGCACGATACGGGCTGGAACGGTCGCATCTGTGACAAGCCCGATTGCAACTCCTATTGCGCAGGAAGGCAGTCTTATCCGGGCGACGTGATTGCGCGCGAGCGCGATCTGGATTCCGAGAAGAATAACGCTGGCAAGCCTCTTGCGGAGCTGCCCGGCTCCGAGTTGCCGCCCTGTGTCTATAGCGTCAACGCCTTCGGGCTTGAGCCGATTAAGGGCTACTCGAACCCTCCGGATTTTTTCCGAGATGGCGCGCGTCGCACAGAGTGGGACATTCCATCAGCTACCGCCTGTGTGTGGCCTTACGAGGCTATGTACAGCGACGACGTGTATGACGAACGTGGCCGCCTTGATAATGACCGCCGTTCTGCCAACGCAGATGAATTCTTTTCCAGCATCGAAAACGATAAAAGCCTGATTTTCTACTACGCAAACTACTCCAACCCGTTTTCCGAAGAGGATAACCCACGCTACGTGTTAGTTGGGGCATCGCGTGTGAAAAAGGTTGGAGATCGGCTTATCTATGACGAGCCGACCGACTATATCCGCGAGCGATACGCTGGTGGAATGATCTGGGCACGGAACGTCAGTTCTCACTACCCAGACGAAGGCCTGAGGCTCCCTTACCATCGGTATCGCGATGATCCCGGTACACTCGAACGCATCGCTGTTTTTCCAGAGAATCCGCGCACCTGCAAATACGGTGCCCGGCTTCTTACGAATGACGACGCTATTGGGTTGCTCGAACAGTTGCTGAGTGCCGTCTGCGAGCTCAAGGAAATTGGCGATGACACTGAAGACTGGGATGCGCGCGAGCGCTGGCTTCTCGGCTGCATCGCCGAGCTTTGGAGTAAGCGCGGGCTTTATCCTGGACTTCTGAACGTCATGCGCCTCCTCGGTGCTGACAAAGCTATCGCGCCAGCTCGCAAGTTAGCCGAGGCCGGGAGCTCCAAGGAAGCGCACGAGCTCTTCTTCCGTGCCGTTGACGAGAGCGTGGAACTGCCAGAATTCGAACTCACCGGCAAGGACCTTCAGCGATTAGCGCGACAGTGGAAGCTGAAGCCCGATATATCCCGCACACTGTTGCGAGATGTACTGCCTCGAATTGATCTCTCTGTTGATCAGATGGAGAGAGTGATCAGCGAAGATCCAAATCTCAGAAGTGCCCATGGCCTGTCTGGTGACATGGCCGTACATATCGACAATCCATATCTGCTTTGTGAAGGCTATGTCGGGGATAGCCCGGATGACACAATCCCGTGGGGTACCGTTGACCGCGGCGTGCTGCCTTCGCCGGAAATTGGCGGTGAACATCTTGCGGAGATGGAATTCGATGATGCCCGGCGTTTGCGGGCGCTCTGTGTCGAACAGCTACGGCGAGAACCCAACCAGACATTCCGCGCAGCGGATCGTGTCGTGGCGGAGATAAACACGCGTCTTGCGAAACTCCCTGATTGGAAAACAGCATCTTTTACGGAACGCTACTTTGATGTTGACCGCTCCATATTGGAAGAGGCGCTGGTCCTGCGCAAAGAGGCTGATCGTCTTTGGCTCTATCTTCAGCGGGTCTATGACGATGAACGCGATGTGGAAGAGGCATTTACCAAACTTGCCGGTCGCCCAGAAATCACACTGAACAGGCCCTTCACCGAGCAAGACTGGCGCGATGAAATTATCGACAAGTCGAGTGTGCTTCTCGCTAAGGATCGGGAGCTCTATACGCAAGCGGTCGCCGCCCAGGCCGCCGCCTGTGAATATATTTTTAGGAGTCCACTCTCTGTTATCACGGGTGCTGCCGGCACCGGCAAAACCACTGCCATCTGTGCGATTATCCGTGCTGTCCGACAGACAGAAGGAGACGGTGCCCCCGTTTCGGTCATGGCCCCCACGGGCAAGGCATCGGATCGCGTTCGGGCTAAGCTCGAAGAACGAGGAATCGAGCGCGTTGACACTTCAACGGTACATTCCTTTCTCGCCAAAGGCGGATGGCTAAATGACAACCTAACTTTCAAACAAGCAGGCGGTAAGCTGGGCGGAAGCGGCACAATCATTGTTGATGAAGCCTCGATGCTCGACCTCGGCCTTATGGCGACATTGGTTCGCGCGATCGACTGGCGGCAGATGCGCCGATTCATCCTGGTTGGCGATCCTAATCAGTTGCCGCCCATCGGACGTGGACGCGTGTTCGCCGATACCATCCAGTGGCTATCGAGCAAACAGCCCAATAGCATTGCGCGACTGGACCAGAACCTTCGCCAGATGCAAAACAAGATCGAAGGAAAAGGGACGGCCATCCTTCGGTTAGCCGATCTTTTCGTGACCGCGAACGCTAGGGATGACGGACCGGCGACTTCATCTGAGGCTGAGGAGCTACTCACCCAGGTCCATAAGGGTGGCGATATCGACGCTGACTTACGGGTTATTTACTGGGATGATCCAGCCAGCCTTTCTGATCGGCTGATTGATGCCGTCGAAAACGAGATGTCGGATCACACGAATGCGCGCCTGAATGAGGACAGGCCATACGAACTTTGGCGAACTGCTTTCGATTGGAAGCCGGAGCGATATCAGGTTCTAACGCCACATCGGGGGGAACTCCACGGCGTCGAAGCCTTGAATGAAGCCATCCAAGACCGTATCGCAAGCGGAGTTATAAACTGGTTCGGCGCTTTGGACGGGATCACTTTGTTCGACAAAGTCATTCAGTATCGCAATCGACCGCAGTCCGATCCGATTTGGGCATATAACTTCAATACGAGAAAGTCGGAGCGCGTTGAAGTGTTCAATGGCGAGATCGGCTTTGTGCAAAAGCACCCTTTTGATAAGCAGAAAAGATTTCGCCTTAGACGCTTTCAGGTGAAATTTGCCCGAAAGGAACACCTTTCTGTCGCTTATGGGAGCGGCCTTTCCTCAAAAGGCGGCAGCGAGAAGGTCGAGGAAAACCTAGAGCTTGCATATGCCATTTCCATTCATAAGGCACAGGGTAGTGAGTTTAACCATACCTATGTATTGGTGCCGAAATCGAAAGGAAGGCCGCTTTCATCTGAACTGATTTATACCGCGCTCACGCGTGCCACCAACCATTGCACACTCTTTATTCAGGGTGATGTCTCAACCATCCTATCTGCTCGTCGCCCTGAAAATGCACAAACGGGCCTAATCAACTCTTCCCTGTTCGATGGATTTTTCCGCGCCGTTCCTGACGAGCTGATCAGGCGCAAGGACTGGTATGAGGAAGGGAAGATTCATGAAGCCCTGACTGGTGACATGGTCCGCTCGAAATCTGAACTAATCATCGCGAACCTGCTTCATGATCGGAATATTCCCTTCGAATACGAAACGCTGTTGAAGGCACCGGACGGCACGATGTATCTCCCCGATTTCACCGTCATCTGGAATGGCGAGACATGGTACTGGGAGCATTGGGGCATGATGTCGTCGGACGACTACAAACAGCACCGTGAAAGAAAGATCGCTTGGTATAACAAGCACTTCCCGGGACAGCTCCTCGAAACCTTTGAAGAAAAAACGCTGAGCCAAAAAGCTGTCGATCTAATCGATGCGCATTTCCAAGAGTAGTGAATTAATAATGGACTTTTCAGTTTTAAAAACCAAACAGCGCGAGATCAGGGACGCGTTCCCAAATGACTTGGGCCTGCGTGTCCATCGTGCAATCAGTTGGCTGAATTGCGCAGAGCAAGCTGATGAAAATCCCGACGCTCGATTTATTTTCTATTGGATTGCTTTCAATGCCGCTTACGCGGAACAGCGAGGCGAAGGCGTGCCCTTAGGCACCCGAAGCGTCTTTGATGAGTATTTTGAGAAGATAATCCGTCTGGATGAACAGCATCTTATTTACAACGCCATTTGGAGCAAGTGCTCAAACTCAATCAAGCAATTACTAGACAATAAATATGTCTTTGACCCCTTCTGGAGTCACTTCAACGGTGCCCCAGGGTATCAGGATTGGGAGGAACGCTTTTTGAAGTCGAAAAAGCGAGTGCAACGCGCCCTACAAAATAGAGATACCAAGGCGATACTTTCGACTCTATTTGATCGCATGTACGTACTCCGCAACCAACTCGTTCATGGGGGCGCAACCTGGGCTAGTTCTGTTAATAGAGAACAGGTTAAAGGCGGTGCTAATATTATGGCATTTCTTGTTCCCATTTTTATTGACCTTATGATGGACAACCCGGATGTTAATTGGGGGGAGCCATACTATCCAGTCGTTGAGTAATTAGAGAGTTTATTCTGTGACGACTAAAGCTGCCTTATCTTTGAGCCAATCAGGTGGTGTGAATAATTGGAAAACCCGAGTGAACAACCAGTATCCGAAGAGTGGAGTCCGAGCACGCCCGGCCTGAAGGTTCGCTTGCGCGATAACCCTGGTCGCCAGGGGACAACTACTGGCCGAACAAAGATGGCGGGCAGCTTCCAGTTGGTCGAAGTCGATTTCGGCCCCAATGAGAAACAGTTCAAGCGTTACGAGCTTCTTGAACCTGTCGACGAAGAGGTCGAACTCTTTGACCTCCTTATGTCCGGCAGGTTTGGCAGCCCGAGCGATTTACGCCGTGTTCTGACTTTCGAGAAAATTAAGGGCGATCTTACGAACGTCTTCTATTCGATGGAGGCAAGCAACACTGACTTTTACCCGCACCAGTTCAAACCGGTCATGCGGTTCATTGAATCGCCTGTTGGGCGGATGCTGATTGCTGATGAGGTCGGTCTCGGGAAGACCATTGAAGCGACATATATCTGGAAAGAAATACAGGCTCGCCATTCGGCGCGGAGGCTACTGGTCGTCTGTCCCGCCATGCTACGCGAAAAGTGGCGAAGCGACCTTCGCAAGCGCTTTAATATCAGCAGCGAGATTTGTTCGGCTAAGACACTTCTCGATCGTGTTGAAGACATTGCTGCTCACCGAGCCAGCGATCCATTTGTCTATATCACCAGCCTTGAGGGCCTGCGCCCGCCGAGCAATTTCGAGGATGAAGAAGTCAAGAATGTGCGGGCGAGATTTGCCCGGCTTCTAGATCAGAATACAGCTTCTGAAGATTTTGCAGTCTTTGATTATGTGATCATCGATGAAGCCCACTATCTTCGCAATCCATCCACTGCA
>Ga0114931_10005582_pt1 | contig 15539 bp, 14 predicted proteins | sample 2SBtaG_FD_89579 | JGI IMG/M metagenome (GOLD analysis project Ga0114931, IMG submission 89579) | Deep subsurface microbial communities from Kolumbo volcano to uncover new lineages of life (NeLLi) - 2SBTROV14_V59a metaG | ecosystem: Environmental > Aquatic > Marine > Volcanic | place: Kolumbo...
AACCTTTGAAGTAATTGCACAAAATGTGATAACCTACCAGTGGCAATATAGTTCCGATAACGGTGCAACGTGGACAGGCCTGACAGATGATGCGGTTTTTTCGGGAACAACCACAGCACAACTGACCATTGACCCGGCAACGGAAGAGATGAACGGCTGGCTGTTTCGATGCCTGCTTTCTGGCAGGTGCGATCCGATGCTTACGGAAGCAGCCCAAATGATCATTACGACAGCGCCCGACTTTATCGCCGGTTTGCAGGACATGGAAGTATGCCAAGGAACTTTGCTTTCCGTACCTTGCGATATTTCGGGTTTCAACGGGATTACCAGCTTACGGCTTGTCTTGCAGTTTGATGAGCAACTGCTCGAATTTACCGGATTATCGGATGTCGCACCCAAACTCTCATCAGATATCCAATCTGTTGCCACCGGCAGCCGGATTGAAATCACATGGAACGCTTCACCTGCAATAACGCTGGAGCCGGGAACTTTATTTAACCTTGACTTTCATGCATTGTTAGCGGGGGCATCGCAACTGACCTGGAATTCCGGTGAGAGTACCGTGACGAATGGAATCAATATTTCTCCGCTGATGGTTTTGAATGATGCAACGGTAACCGTTAATCCGTTACCGGAACCTCCCTTAATGGTAACTGCTGATCCTGACTCGCTTGGGGTTTCAGGCAATGAAACCGTTACATTAAGCGCCGAAGGGGGTTCCGGTAATGAATTGATATGGACAACAGGAAATTGCGACGGAGATAAAATCGGGAACGACAGTATCCTGCAAATGGAAAGGCCTTATGCAACAGAAACCTACTTTGCAAAATGGGCAAATACCTGTGGCGTAAGTAATTGCATGGAAGTGACCGTAGTCGTTGCAGGGGAGTATGACCTTTATGCACCCAATGCCTTTTCACCCAATGACGACGGGCTGAACGACGAATTCACCCTGGTCAGTCCTGCCCCGCTGGCTTTGTATCACCTGCTGATATTCGACCGGTGGGGAAAACAGATTTATGAGAGCTTTGACCAATATCAGGGATGGAATGGTACATACAAAGGCAGCAGCGCTCCGGTTGGTGTGTACGCATGGAAAGTAACTTATCAATTGGCAAAAACAGGCCCCGGCAGCGAAAAGAAAATAAAGTCGGGAACAGTAATGCTGGTGAGGTAAGAAGCAATCGTTGCAGGTTGCAGGTTACGCTGTGATAAACACCTTGCAGAGTCCGATCCCGATAGCTTTCGGGATGGAAGAGTGTTTCATAGCCATCAAGTCATGAAACAATCGAACTGTCAAACGGTTATGGATTGCAAATCCATTGTTGAAATTCGTCCGGATTTGCAATCCGGACGAATGGGGTAAGTATGTGGGCTAATTATCGAGATCTATTTGTGAAAAAGCCAATAGCATATACCGAACTCAGGTTGATACGGATTTTTCTACTTCATCCTGCTTAGAACCAAATCCTTACACGGGTTATTGGTTCTTTCCCAAATAGAGTATCCTTCCTGCCTGGTGCCAATAAGAAATCCTCTCAACAAAACCATTTTTTGGTCTATCTCATGCCACCTCCCGTTAAATCTGAAAACGGTACGGGCACAATATTACTGGTATCAGCAGATATTATTTGTCCTGTGGACGGGTTCAATTCTGAAATAATCGATCCGTTACCATCCGATGTAGCCGTCACGGCATAAAACAAACCATCATCACCAAAGGCAATTTGCGGATTATTCCCCAAATCAACATTATTAGTAGTGGTAAAAACATCTGTTCCTGAGCTCCTGTCCAGTTCAATTAACTGGACGGTATCGTTATATACTCCGACCATGTAGAACTGTCCGGTAGGGCTTATGGCGATGTCAGTTACATCAATAGTCCCTGGAATAGTACTCATCACATTTTCGGATGCGACTTGCCAGGCGGTATCAAAGCTTACTTCCATAACGTCATTGTTTGTTTCATTTACATAGTAAAAATTACCATCGCCAAAAGTTCCGCTGGCTGCTACGCCACTTAGTGATCCCGAAAGAAACGAATCGGTTGAATCCATCCGGTTAACCCAAAGTTCCTGTTCAGGGTATGTTGTGAAAAAGAAGTAGCCGGTTACCGGATCCCATGCCGCGCCATCGTATGTTCCTGTAGGTGTTGTGCCGACATACTCTGTTGAAACAAGATCGGCATTTCCGCTTGTTACATCGATCAAATATATTGTTACACTGTCATTTCTATATTAGGTAGCATATAGTAAAGTATGCGGCTCATACGGTTCATTATAATAGTAAATGGAATAACCACCCCAGCTCCGGCAGGAAAATCTACGGTCCCAGTCAGCCCAGGCTCTTCTTACCTTGCCATTACCGCATTTAGCAGTACTGTGCACAAAAGCATGCGCAGCTACTACAAATCCGGGTTCTTCAGCGGGGGGGAGTTGAGTCAATGGAATGTAATAAGTATAAGTGTTTACATATGGATTGTGAACGGTTTTGTGAGGGAAACGCCATATTTTAGGATGATGCGGCCTGCTCCTTGGTTTAAATTTCCATTCACCTGCATACATCTGCGTTGACATCAATTCCCAATCAGAATTGGTTTCATAGGTCACGTAAAAATTTGCACTGTCATCAATACCATAGGTAACCTGCCCTACAACACCATGTCGTGTTCTCAGGTCTTTGTACATTTCACCGGCTTTGTAAAAACTTTCATAGCCGTTCCATTTGTCAATGGGAAAATCATTGACATTTTTTTTTGCACAGCCGGCAAGCAAGCCGACTATAGCAATCATTAAAATAATTTTTCTCATAACTGATTAAAATTTATATTAATAAATATGGGTGGCCAAAAAAATATCCTGGTTCTTTCAACAGGGGAATCACAACCGAAATACTGGGTGAAGGTTTTGGTTCATTTCTCATCTTACCAGAATTTTAAACAGTAAATTCATAATAGTCTGGTAAGGCTAAAGAATTTTATAAAGATATGAATAAACTCTTCCATTTCAATGACAAATAACAATAGTTTTCAACCTCTCATTGTTAAGTGATACGAAAATGAAAAAAGGCTGGCTTATTTGAAAAAAATATGAAGGGGTGGGCTATAAATTACTTCGCATCAAAAATTTTCAGGGTTTTTTATAGGCGATGAAAATTTTTGAACACCATCTGGATAATGTGAGAAAATTTGAAGAAGTATATGAAAACCCTTTAGGAACAAATATAACAGACAATCTGACGTCGTTATCTGTTATATTTGTTTCCTGAAAGAAAGGAATTTTTAGAAACCCTTTTGAAATCAAATCTTTTTTTTCGACTTTTTACTTCCCGCATACATTTCATATTTCAGAAAGCGGGTTTCGATAGGCCCGTTGAAAAGTTTAATTTTTTTGGATGGCCTTAACCCGATGAATTTAGCCGCTTCAAAGTTCGAACTGATGATCCAGGCTTCAAAACCGATAAAATTTTTCTTCAATACATCACCAATACTTTTGTACAAGTCAATAATATCACCCCTCTCCTCCATACGCCTGCCGTAAGGGGGATTAAACACCAAAATACCTTCACGGGTTTCCGTTTTCAGACTGTCAAAATACTTCTTCCCCACTTCTACATCCCTATGAAGTCCTGCATTTTTCAAATTCTGTTTGGTTATCCCTATAGCTTTTGCCGAACGGTCGGAAGCAAATATCCTGCAAGCGGTTTCTTTAATGTTCAGGTCGGCTTCATTTTTAATTTTATCCCACAATCCGGCATCAAAATCCGCCCAGTTCATAAACGAAAACTGCTTCCGGTAATAACCCGCAGGGATGTTCATTGCAATCAATGCAGCTTCAATGGGGATGGTTCCCGAACCGCACATGGGATCATAAAAATCTTTTTCCCCTTTCCATCCCGTAAGCCTGATCATCCCTGCCGCCAACACTTCACTAAGCGGTGCTTTATCAACAGCAATACGATATCCTCTTTTGTGAAGCGACGCTCCGGAACTGTCGAGGGAAACAGTACACTCATCGTGGCTGAGGTGCACATCTATGGTTAAATCAGCATCATTTTTACCCACCCAGGGCCGTTTGCCCGTGTCTTTTCTAAAACGGTCGGCAATGGCGTCCTTCACCCTGAGTGCAACAAAATGGGAATGTGTCAACTGCGAATGAAAAACATTGGCATTCACCACAAAAGTCTGGTCAACCCGAAAAATTTCAGGCCAGTTCATTTTTAAAACGTTTTCATACAGTTCATTATCTGTCTTCACCTTAAACACGGCAATGGGTTTCAATACCCTCAGGGCGCAACGGCTTAAATAATTGGCCTTGTACATAATCTCCTTACTACCCGTAAACTGTACCGCTCTGTTGATGACCTGAATATTTGTCGCACCAAGTTCTTTCATCTCACTGGCGAGAACCTCTTCCAAACCGGCAATTGTTTTGACTATAAGCTGAAATTTATCGTTGTCTGCTTTCATTGATTTCATAATGTGTAAAAATAATGCTTTATCAAGACCTGCAATAAATACCAAACGAATAATCTTATTTTGGTCATTCCTCACCCTGAAATTTTTTTCCCTGCCCATGCAACCTTTTTCCATTAGATAAAATCATAGATACATATTATATTATAATATTTAATATCTTTATACCCGATTTTAATCTTAATGAACAAACAAGGTATGGCAGCGTTACAAAAAATAATTTATGTCTTATTTATTGTGTTGATATCCGCATCATTTTCAGCTTGTTCGCAAAACACTTATGCACACAAGCATAACACAAGACATGCTTCTACTTCACGCATTGACCCGGTAAGCAGAAAACAAGAACCACTCATGAAAAGATTTATTGTACCTGTAAAAAGGAGAAAAATCCTTGGACAAGAGAAGCCAAAGATTTAATCTTGTAAGGACCTGTTGTTTATCAACTTTCTTAATCCGATTTACCTGATATTTTCTTAATTTTGCACAAAACAGGACAGGTTGTTCCATCGCTGCTTATTTTTTAATAAGGAGAGGAAAGTCGGGACAACACAGGGCACCATACTTCCTAACGGGAAGGCCACGCCCCGGGCGTGGACAGCAAGTGCCACAGAAAATAACCGCCACGCTATCGGCGTGGTAAGGGTGAAAACGTGGGGTAAGAGCCCACGCGGTGTTGTGGTGACACAGCATTGGGGTAAACCTTATGGGTTGCAAGGCCAAATATGCCGGCGCTGAGGGCTGCCCGTCCGATGCCGGTGGGTAGGCTGCTGGAGTTATGCAGCAATGTATAACCAAGATAAATGATGGAATCCCGCACATGCGGGAACAGAATCCCGCTTACAGGCCTGTCCGGTTTTTTTTATTTTCTGCCAGTTATATTATTTCCGGATTTTCGCCGTTACACAAACAACCGTTTTATTAAAAAAATCATAGATATTTATTAACCAACCTGTTTTGCATGGCTATTTTTACCCGTTAGAAACCTTACCATAAAGCATGCAAAAAATATTAAAAACCCACCGTCTTTGACGGTGGGTTTTTAAATTAAACTAAACATCTGCCCAAATCGGAATCTTACACCTTGCACCTGTCAGGGGAACTTAAATCAGGTTCGGATTGTCGTTCCTGAATCTATTGCAAAGTGCGATTAAAAGTTTTTGCCATTAGGTAAAAAGTATGAAAAAAATCATAATTTATTGTAATTTTAAATAAGATTTATAAATAATTAAAAATCAATATAGTATAAATCTATGATTTATATCATAAGAAAATCCTATTTTGTAGTTAATTGTTTCACAATAAGATACATTCAATTTGGAATAAATTCAAATAGAGTGTGATTATATATATTGAATATATTTTTGCAGTATAAATATGGATATAACTACATATCTAAAAATATGCATAAAATATCCTGAATAATAGAAATTCAAAAAGTACCCGATGAAAACAAGACGTGATTTTATTAAGATTTCAACAGCCGGTGCAGGTGCTGCAGCCATAGGGCTGAGCACGCTTAACTTGAAAGGAGTGGGATCGGTGCTGGCCGCTGAAAAGCAGGAACCGGCAAGTGATGAGGACATGACACCTTATCCAACTTATTGCGAGGTTTGTTTCTGGAAGTGTGCGGCTTGGGTTTATGTGGATAAAAAGGGGAAGATCCGAAAGATCATTGGCAATGAAAACGATCTGCACAGCCAGGGGCGTATGTGCCCGAGAGGTACCGGCGGGCTTGGTATGTACTATGACAATGATCGTTTAAAGACCCCGTTGATTCGGAGACAAGATCAGACGGTTCCCAGTATTTCCGTAAAGCATCCTGGGATGAAGCGTTGGACAAGGTGGCCAATAAGATGAAAGAGGTGAAGGAAAAATATGGGGCTGAAGCTTTCGGCCTTTTTAATCACGGCACGCCTGGTGGTCATCTGGAGCATCTGATGCGGGCTTACGGTTCTGAATCCAATGCTGAACCGGCTTATGCCAATTGCCGTGGACCACGATCTGCAGCATACTTCGCTACCTTTGGTGCTTTTATTGGTTCGCCCGAATGTACCGATATCAGAGATACCCATTGCATGGTGCTGATTGGTTCACACATTGGTGAAAACATGCATAATTCGCAGGTTCAGGAAATGTCTGAAGCCATTGATAACAATGCCACCATCATCACGGTTGACCCAAGATTTAGTACAGCGGCGAGTAAATCCCAGTTCTGGCTTCCCATCAAGCCGGCAACTGATTTGGCACTGCTGCTGGCTTGGATCCATGTGTTGATTTATGAAGATATCTACAACAAAGAATTTGTAAATAAATACACCTTCGGATTTGAACAGCTTAAAGAGCACGTGAAAAACATGACCCCGGAATGGGCTTATGGAATCACTACTATTGAGCCGGACATGATACGTAATACCGCCCGAGAAATGGCCGGCGCCGCACCTGCTGTTGTTATTCATCCCGGAAGACATACCGTATGGTATGGTGACGATACCCAACGCGAAAGAGCAATGGCAATTTTAACAGCATTGCTGGGTGCCTGGGGAAAACGTGGAAGTCTGTATCTTCCTGAAGCTGTTCAACTTCCAAAGTTTCCACAACCTGAATATCCAGAACCGAAATGGGGTTGGAAAGACCTCAATGAGGGTCAATTTCAGTTGGCCACCATGGGTATTACTTCTGAACTGCTGAAAGCTTCCATACCAAGATATAAATACAAACACCAGGTTAAGGCTTGGCTTGTTGGAGGTACTAATTTACCTCTTTCAATGCCCGATAAAAAACTTTTTAAGGAAGCTGCAAAATCTGTTGAGTTTATTGCTGTAATGGATACCATGCCGATGGAGGTTACCGGTTATGCCGATGTGGTGTTACCCGAAGCTACTTATTTGGAAAGGTATGATTTCATCAGGGCAGCACAAAACCGGGTTCCTAACGTGGCCTTAAGGATGCCTGCTGCAAAACCACGTTTCAAGACAAAACCTGCCTGGTGGATTACCAAACAAATTGGTGAACGGCTTGGCCTTCATGCTTATTTTAATTATGATGATTATTCAGAGGTACTTGACTGGCAATTTAAGAAACTGGGAACATCTTTGGAAGAGATGAAAAAAATAGGTGTTAAATCTTTCCCTCGTGAAAGTGGACCTCTATATATTGGAAAAGGAGAAGATTTTAGTTTTAATACAAATACAGGTAAAGTAGAACTCTACTCTACTGATTTTGCAGATTTAGGTTTTGACCCGATACCGAATTATAAACCTCATCCTGAACCCCCGCAGAATTATTATCGTTTGATTTATGGGAGGGCTCCAATGCACACTTTTTCCCGTACCTCTAACAATCATTTTCTTTGGGATTTGATGAAGGAAAACAGTGTTTGGGTAAACCCAAAAGTTGCTTCTTTGTGGGAATTGAAGAACGAGCAGAAAGTTTGGCTTAAAAACCAGGATGGTGCAATTACTTCTTTTCCCGTTAAAGTTAGAATCACTGAACGGATTCGCTGGGATTCTGTTTATATGGTTCATGGATTTGGCCACAGCGATAAAAAACTAACCCGGGCTTATGGCCTGGGCGCCAGCGATGAAGAGATGATTACAAAAATAGCAAAAGACCCCATCATGGGCGGCGCCGGGATGAGAGGGAATTTTATTACATTTTTAAAAGAAAATCCCAATAATGATAGAAAGGAGGATAAAGCATGAGATACGCAATGGCTATCGACACCCATAAATGTGTCGGCTGCAGCGACTGTGTTGTTGCCTGTCAAACAGAAAACAATGTACCCCACGGCTATTGCCGCGATTGGATTGTGGAATATGTTGACGGAACATATCCCAGTCTTGATATGAGATTTCAATCCGAACGATGCAACCACTGCGACAATGCACCCTGTGTGCGCTGCTGCCCCACGGGAGCAAGTCATATTGTTGAAGGAGGTATTGTTTTGGTTACCCATGATAAATGCATCGGCTGTGGGGCCTGCATCGAATCGTGTCCTTACGATGCCCGCTATCCCCATCCGGATGGTTATGTGGATAAATGTACTTTTTGTGTACAACGTGTTGAAAAAGGACAAAACCCGGCTTGTGTGGATGTTTGTCCTACGCACTGTCTTCATTTTGGTGATTTAGATGATCCCAACAGTGACGTGTCATTGGCCTTAAAAGACCGTTCGTGGAAAGTGCTGGCCCCTGAAGCCGGTACCAAACCGCAATTATATTTTCTTACTTAACAACAGCTAAAATTATTGTAAGATGAAAGAAGAATTATTTGTAAGCGGACGTAATATACCGAATATTGACCCGTATTTAAATATTTGGCATTGGCAAATTCCATTTTATTTGTTTCTCGGAGGACTTGCTGCCGGAATTATATTCTTTGCCGCCTATTTTGTTGTGAGTGGCAAAGAAAAAGAGATGCCGGCAACAGTAAAATGGGCACCCATTATTGCTTCAATTGTGCTGGTAATCGGCCTGATCGCTTTGTTCTCGGATTTGAAACACAAACTTTATTTCTGGCAATTATATACCATTATTCGGCCTACTTCACCCATGTCGTGGGGAGCATGGACATTGATGGCCATCACGCCATTATCTATTGTTTGGGTAGCAAGTTACATGAAAGAGATGTTTCCTAAATGGGACTGGAAGTTTGGGTTTTTAAATCATTTTGAAGCCTTTGTGATAAAATACCGTATTCCATTTTCCTGGATTATGATGTATCTCGCAATTATCCTTGGCGTTTATACCGGAATATTGCTTTCAGCATTTAATGCACGTCCCCTTTGGAATACCTCTATACTTGGGCCGTTATTCCTTGTATCTGGATTTTCTACCGGATTGGCAGCTACCATGTGGATTAGCAACAATGAACACGAACGAAAAGTACTGAGCCGTATTGATATTGTTTTTATTCTTATAGAGCTCTTCTTAATTATACATTTGTTTATGGGTTTTATGGCCGGTACTGCCGTTAAAACGGAAGCGTTCCAACTATTTCTGGGAGGAGAATTTACAATTAGTTTTTGGGTGTTTGTTGTCTTGCTTGGGCTTGTTTTTCCGGCTACGCTCGAAACCCTGGAACTGTGGGGCTATCATGTGCCCAAGTGGATTCCTCCTTTACTTATTTTATTTGGTGGCTTGATTTTCCGTTTTGTCATGGTTGAAGCCGGACAAATTACACGATTTTTATATTGATACATTTAAAAATATCAAACAATGATTAAATATAATTCAAAAAGAGAAGGCACTCATTATCTAAATCCCTATTTAGGGGGTGTACTGATGGGGCTTCTTATGATAGTCACCATTTTTATATCAGGACGTGAATTAGGTATAAGCGGTGCTGTAAAAGATACTGTGGTTGAAACGGCTCATGCTATTAGTCCTGCTGCAGCAAAAGCGCATCCCTATTATGGGATGTATATAAAGGATGGACAATCCCCCATGCACAGTTGGCTGGTATTTGAAGTGTTAGGGGTATTTATAGGCGCCCTTTTGTCAGGGATCATTTATAAAAGGGTGAGAAAACCGTTTGTGGAACATGGTCCGAGTATTTCTTCAAAAAGAAGACTTGTGGTTGCTTTAATTGGAGGAATCCTGTGGGGTTTCGGTACAAGATTGGGGCGTGGCTGTACCAGTGGCGCTGCCCTTAGTGGAAGCTCTACCTTTTCGTTTGGAGGGGTAATGGTTATGCTGCTTATTTTCGCCTCGGCTTATCTCTTTGCCTGGTTGTTTAGAAAATTATGGACGTAATATATTGTTAAAACTAAAAATATAATAAAATGGGACCTCTATTTCCTAATGGTTTAATTTCAGGTGATTGGAACCTTGTTATCGCAGTTTTCATCGGATTTGGCTTCGGCTTTTTGCTTGAGGCTTCCGGATTTTCCTCATCAAGAAATCTTGCCGGTGTCTTTTATGGATATAATTTCGTTGTCTTGCGCGTATTTTTTACCGCTGTTATTGTCGCTATGGTCGGTTTGCTCTACTTCAACTATTTCGGGTGGCTTGATCTCTCCAAAATCTTTATCCTCCCGACATTTCTTCCCTCCATGATCGTCGGAGGAGTGGTGATGGGATTGGGTTTTATTATCGGTGGGTTTTGCCCGGGTACGAGTTTTACCGCTATTGTTATAGGCAAACTTGATGCCCTGGTGTTTGCCGTCGGTCTTTTTATCGGCATATTCCTTTTCGCCGAAGTATTTCCTTATATCGAGCATTTTTACTATAGCGGAAACCTGGGGCATGTTACACTTACTGATGTTACTGGGATTAGCGCTTACTGGTGGGCTTTCGGATTTACCGTTATAGCGCTATCCGCTTTTTGGGCTTCTTGGCTCATTGAGAAAAAAGTACGTAAAAGAATTAAAGAATATAAATTCTAAAATCATGAACAGGAACTACTTTATTCTTACCATTATAATGCTGGTGTTGGCAGCCGGTACATTTTTTATTCCAAGAAAATCGTTGCAACAACAAGCAAAACCAAGTAAACTCCTTTGGGAAATAATTCAACCTACACGTTACGTGAGTACCGACCAGGTGGCTAAAATGATTATTCAGAAAGATCCCACACTTGAGTTGATTGATGTACGCAGTGCCGATGAATATAATAAATTCTCCTTGCCCAATTCAATTAATGTGCCTTTGGATAGTATTGTAAATGAAGGTGGTATGGATTATTTTGGTATTCCGGGAACCAACGTGGTTTTCTTCTCGAATGATGACATTAAAGCAGATGAAGCCTGGGTGTTGGCCAAACGTTTGGGATTTAACGCTACCTATGTGATGAAGGGAGGACTAAATCGCTGGATTGAAACCATCATTCAACCCAAAGAGCCTGCCGAAGAGTCGCCAGGTACAGCTTTCGAAAGCTATGAATTCCGTAAGGGCGCACAACTGTTTTTTACGGGTGCCAAGGTGGAGAAAACCACTACTAAAAAGAGTAAGATAGTGGTTAGGCGGAAGAAAAAAGCTGTGGTTGCCGCTGGGGGCTGCTAAGTATTATGGAAAATTTAATGACGAATTTAAGACAACAAAAATGCATGTTCACGAATTAAACCCAAAAAAAACATTAATTGCCTTGCTGGCATTTGTTATTCTTCTGTTGGCAGGCTTTTTTACGATGCATAAGCCTTTGCTGACTTATAAGCTCGACGTGAAACAAAGTCTTGCAATGCTCAATAATCCGGATGCTTGTTTTCAGCCCTGGCAACTGGCGGATGTGTTGAATCATAAAGATAAAAATGTGGTATTGATTGATATCCGTGACAAATTTACTTATGGTCAGGGGCATATTCCGGGTTCTGAAAATATTTCAGCCTTTGATCTTACCAAAAAAGAAAATATTGAACGTCTTGATGGTTTTAAAAAGCAGGGGATAACCGTTGTTTTATATGGCAACGACCAATTGCAAGCCAACGGCCCCTGGATGTTTTTCCATCAAGTGGGTTTCGATAATGTGAAAATCTTACTGGGTGGATACGACTATTATCATGCTCACAAGGAGAATTTGATGGCCTCTAAAAACGATCAATCTTACCTGAAAGGTAAAGCCCGTTACGACTTTCCCAAAGTGGCTGCTAAAAGTGGTTCCACGGCAGGTAAATCAACGGTCAAAACCAAAAAGCCGGTGGTTATCCGTCGTAAAAAGAAAGCCGTGGTAGCCTCAGGGGGTTGTTAGCCGGAAAATATTCAATACATAAAAAAACAAGGCTCCAATGGGCCTTGTTTTTTTAGCCTGATACATTAATGTTTATCAACCGTTTTTTATTCAAAAGGCTGATGGTTTTCCCCTCAATTCCTATAAGCCCGTCTTTCCTGAATTCAGAAAATGCACGGATTGTATTTTTTGTGGTTATTGAGAGTAATTCACCTACCTCTCTTCGGGTTACCGAAATTTGAAATTCGTCTTTATGAAAAACTTTGTCAGCGAAAAATAGCAGCATTTGTGCAATCCTTCACTTTACCTGCTTTTGTGATTGTTCAGCCTGGAATGTGTTGTCGCATGCCCGACGAGATACCACCACTCGGAAGGTTCCTAAAGATGAACCCCCTCGTCTTCCGGAAAACTGATGAAGGTACCTTCCTGGTGATATGGATATGTTTTCCATTCCTGCGAAACAGAACACATTGCCGTAAATAGAATTTGCGATGGGAGTAGAAAAAATTATATGTTTGAAATAGTGATGAACATTGACTAATCGGATTAAAATACAAATGTTTACCGATGATACGTAAATCAACCGGTTTTTTTTATTTTCTTCCTTTTATATTATTTCCGGATTTTCGCCGTTACATTAACAACCGTTTTGTTAAAAAAATCATAGATATTTATTAACCAACCTGTTTTGCATGGCTATTTTTACCCGTTAGAAACCTTACCATAAAGCATGCAAAAAATATTGAAAACCCTTTTGGCTTCAACCCTGTTCATTAGTATGGCCTTTCCTGCCATTGCACAGGAAACAGAAGTTTATATTCCTCCGCAGGTAACTTACACCAATGCCCTCACCTTGTTTGAGCAGAAAAATTATGTGTCTGCTGCAAAGATGTTTGAAAAATTCAAGGAAGAATCCGGCGACCCGTCAAATGCCTATTACGAAAATGCATCTTATTACCAGGTAACCTGTGATGTTTTGCTGGGCAATAAGGATGCCCTGAAAGAAGTAAGGGGGTTTGTTGCTTCATATCCCGAAAGCAAATGGAGGCAGGCCATTCAGTTTGAACTGGGAAATTTGTTCTTTAAAAAGAGAAAATACAAACAGGCACTCGGTGCATACGGGCAGGTTCAGGCAAAAAAACTGGACAAAGATCGAAGAACCGAATACTATTATAAAAAAGGATATTCCCAGTTGAAAACCAACCAACTTGAAGCTGCCCGCGCTTCTTTTTCAAAAGTCACCGGAACAAAGAGCAGTTATTCCCGGCCTGCTACCTACTATTCCGCTTATCTTGAATATAAGAACGGAAATTATCAAAAGGCACTGCAACAATTCAGCACTTTAAAAAACAGCAGAAAGTATGCAAAATACGTTTCCATGTATATCCTTCAAATCTATTATGAACTGGGAGAAAACCAAAAAGTAATTGATGAAGGAACTGTCCTGGTAAAGAAAGCCAACCGGAAAACCAAATCCGGACTGTCCGGTTTGATTGCCAATGCTTACTATAACCTGGAAAATTATGAAAAAGCCCTGGAATATTTTACCGATTATGAAAACCTTTCGGGGAAAAAAATAGGCCCAGAAGAACAATACCGCATAGGGATATGTAAGTTCGAAGGCAAAAAGTACAAAGCAGCGGTTTATAACTTCCAGCAGGCCAGCAGGCAAAATGAGAAATTTGAACAAAATGCCTGGTATTACCTCGGGTTTTGCTATTTGAATACCGACCAGCTTAATTTTGCGCAGAGCGCTTTTTTTAAAGCCTATAAAACAAAAGGAGACCATGATCTGGCCGTGGATGCCTTGTTCAATTATGTGAAAGTTACGCTTGAATTAGGAAAAGACCTGTATAATGACCCTGTTGAGGTTGTTCAGGACTTTATTGCAGAAAACCCTGAAAACAAGAGGATAAACGAAGCCTACGACCTGCTGGCCCAATTGTATGCCACCACTAAAAATTACAAAGGCGCTTTACAATCCATCGAAAAAACACAATACCCCAACCGCAAACTCCAGGGGATTTATCAAAAACTGTCCTACAGCCAAGGTATTGATTTTTTTAACCGTTCCAGTTATGATGATGCCATCAGCTATTTTGAAAAATCACTAAAATATACTCCTGATAAAAAGCTTGAAGCTGAAAGTATTTATTGGATGGGTGATGCTTTTTACCGGAAAAAACAATACCGCGATGCCCGGGGCATGTTTGCAAGGTTCCAGAAACTACACGAAGCCAAAAGCACAGGCCTTTACGCATTGGGGCTGTACAGTTATGCTTATACGGCTTTCAACCTGAAACAATATGATCTTGCCATTGATTTGTTCGGTAAATTTCTCAGGCTGGGCAATCAGCAGGAAAAACTTGTAAATGATGCCGGGTTGAGGCTTGGCGACAGTTATTTTATCAGCAAAAACTACAAGCAGGCCACCGTTTGGTACGACATGATCATACGCAACAATAACGGCAATGTTGACTATGCCCTGTATCAAAAAGCTTTCTGCCTCGGGGCACAGGGTGAATTTGCACAAAAAATCGGCACATTAAAAATACTGGTGCAGCATTACAAAACTTCCCCGCTGTATGATGATGCACTTTTCGAAATTGCTTCTACAAGCCTTATCCTCAAAGACCAGCGAAGCGCAATTGTTTATTTTGACAAACTGGTCAAAGAAAAACCCAACAGCAGCCTGTCGAAAAAAGCATTGATCAAAATGGGATTTGTTTATTACAACAACAACCAAAACGACAGAGCTATCCAGACCCTGAAAAAAGTGGTTGCCAAATATCCTGCCTCGCCCGAAGCAACGGAAGCACTCAAAACACTGCAAAACATTTATATGGATATGGGAAGGGTGGATGACTACTTTGCCTATGCCAAAGGACTTGATTTCGTTCAGATTTCAACCGGTGAAGAAGACTCGCTCACTTTCGCGACCGGTGAAAACCTGTACATGGAGAACAAATGTAACGAGGCAATCGCAAAATTTAAAAATTATATTTCCAAATATCCGCAAGGCGGATTCATTTTACAGGCCTATCATTACCTGACTGATTGTTACGACAAACAAGGCAACAGCGATGAGGCTATGGTGTATTATGAAAAGATCATTCAGTTCCCCAATAATCCTTACACAGAAAAAGCACTGCTGAAAGCGGCACGCTATTATTATGATAAAAAGGATTTTACAAAAGCTTTTAATAATTATTCAAAACTTGCCGGACTTACCGAGAATCCGGGCATGATGCTCGAAGCTGATGATGGGGCTATGCGTTCGGCTTACCTAACGGACGATGATCAAAATGCTCAAATTTATGCACAACAACTCCTTACCGCCAAAAGCGTTAACGAAAGCCAGATGGTTTATGCCCATTACATCCTGGGCAAGACCGCCCTT
>Ga0114931_10005583_pt1 | contig 15538 bp, 12 predicted proteins | sample 2SBtaG_FD_89579 | JGI IMG/M metagenome (GOLD analysis project Ga0114931, IMG submission 89579) | Deep subsurface microbial communities from Kolumbo volcano to uncover new lineages of life (NeLLi) - 2SBTROV14_V59a metaG | ecosystem: Environmental > Aquatic > Marine > Volcanic | place: Kolumbo...
ACTAAAAGAAATAGTCTACATTTTTTCATAACATATCATTTAATTATTATTTAGGTTTGATGATCTTCACTCGTGAAAATCAATGAAAAATTCACACTGTTGCATAATTGGAGACGCTCCAATTATTATCGTATTAAAACCTTCTTTTCAGAAGAAAGTTAAGTTGCCAAATAAGCTCTTGTTCGCTGCAAAGCAGCTACACATTAATTAATTTTAACTCGGTCAAATCGGGTGGTAAACAAAGAAATGTTATTTTTTCTTTTTTACAGTATCTTTTTTCAGGGTTCTGATATAGTTAACTAACTGCCAACGTTGTTCATCACTCAAAATATCTTTATAAGATGCCATCGGAGGTTTTCCATTGGTAATTTTCCAGTAAATTGCTCCGTCAGATTGACTTTGTACAATATCCTTTGTTAAATCAGCTGGTAAAGGATTGAGCGCAACTCCTGCAATACCATCTCCTTTACCCTTATCGCCATGGCATACTATACATAATTGTTTATAAGTTTCTTTTCCTTTTTCCAGGGCATTTTCATCATTTAAAAAGGGATTAGCCATTTGGTCGGCTTCTTTGGGTGCTATCCATTTTTGGGATTGCCAATTTGGAAAGTAGAACAAGAGAAGTAGAGGTAAACCGGCAATCAATTTTAAATTATTATGAATCAGTCTTTTCATAATTATAGATATTAAGTTCTTAAACCAAATGTAAAAAAAAAATTTGATAATCAACCCAATGTGATAAATATCATATTAATTTCCCGCCAGCATAAATGCTTTTAGAGCCATACGGAAAGGTTATTTTTTCGGCGATGACAATATCATTTTCTGTTGTTTTATCTGTTCCCGCTTTTTGGTAACCGTTTTTCCAAAAATATAATTATTAGCGTATTTATCTCACAATTAATTTTAAACCGTAAGGTAAATATCCATGCATGTAATGTCATAAAAAGTAAAATGTAATTTAAGTAGTCGAAATTGAAAAAAAGTATCTTGTGCCTTTTATGTGAACTCACATTTTAACTGTTCGATACAAAGTTGGAAGCACAGAAAATCATTATATATTTCTTTGGATTCATCATTGTTGCGGTGGCGGCTTACCGGATCGCAAAGGTGTTTCAGAAGCTAAAGCTCCCGTTGATCACAGTACTAGTCATTACCGGACTTGTTGCAGGTTCTTCGCTCCTGGATTTTAATTTCCACGCAAGGCGATCGAACACCTGAATTTCCTGAACAAAATCGCGTTGGCGATCATTGCTTTTTCGGCCGGCGCCGAACTTTACCTTAAAGAACTCAGGAGCAGGATAAAAAGCATACAATGGATGACTTTCGGGCAACTGGTCATTACATTTGTTTTGAGCAGCGTGGTAATTTACTGGTTATCGGGTAACATATCTTTTATGTCTCCGCTACATGTAAACTCAAGGATTGCCATTTCGATGCTTTTCGGAACTACCAAACGTCAATTGGGGTTTAGCTATATTCTTACTAAAAAATATAAAGAAAGGGCTGAAGCTGATGTTGGCTTGATGTTTACCGCCTACAACTTAAGAAGGATTATCAGCATTCTTGGCGGAGATTTGCTAATCACTTACCTGAAAGGACTTTACCTGAATATTATTGCGGTTTTTGCTGTTCTCAAGCTTCAAATAAGTAAATTTGAGCTTCCCAAATCTCCAAAGTATTTAAACCTGCATTTTTTTAAAGCCCCTTCAAAATGGCTTATATTTGGTCAGATTTTAAATCCTATAGGGGGTTTTTAGACGGACTGCCGTTGTGGGGAATTGAAGTTCAAAACTATGAGATGGATTAGACTAATATTAGGCTTAATAAAGGCAAAGTTTAAAAGCAAGATTCAAGCGACCGAAACAACTTCATTAGGGTTTCGTGTCTGGATAACTGATATTGATATTTCTGCAATGAATCACGAAGCAATTTTAACTGTTATGGAGGTTGGTCGAATAGACGTTATGGTGAGAACAGATTTTTTTAAATTGCGAACAAGAATAAATGGTTTGTTCCAAGTAAAGCCTTAACTGTTCAATTTTATAGAGCTCATAAAACTTTTCAAAAGGCAGAACGACAAACGAAACTTTCATATGTAGATGAAAAATGGATTTATTTGGAACAAAGTATAATTAGAACTGGAAAAGAGGTTACCGTTGATACCTGTTCCGCCTCTGCCGTGAAAACCGGATAAAAGAGTGTGTGATTTTACCGGCCTTTATTGTCATGCCATCAAGAAATCACCATACAATCTCTGCAAAAAACGACGTTAATCCGTTAAAAAACAATAAAAAGTTTGGCTGGTAACATAATTAATGGTTCCTTTGCAAACGGATTTTTAAATCCAAAATTTATTTTTTTATTTTTTAATTTTTGTTTTATGAACATTTTTGTTGCAAAACTGGATTATGGTACCCAGGAAGACGACGTCAGAACAGCCTTTGAAGCTTTTGGCGAAGTTAGTACCGTAAAAATTATCACAGACAAGTTTACAGGCCGCTCAAAAGGTTTTGGATTTGTCGAAATGCCTGATGATGAAAAGGCTACATCAGCTATCAACGGCCTCAATGAGACTGAACTTGATGGCAGAACCATTGTCGTTAAAAAAGCGAACCCCAAAAGAGAAGATAATAGTCGTTATAATCGTAAAGATAATTACAACCGTTACTAAAGATCTTAAGCTCTTATTAAAAAAACGGTTCCCAATTCATTGGGAGCCGTTTTTTATTTTCATGCAACTTGGTAAACAACAACCAAAAATAAATACACTTTTCTTTTTCAAAACCACGTGTTCTGCAAATCCGCATCAGATAAATGCCGGTTTATCAGGGTTGGTTTATCAGGGTTAGTTTAACTTTGTTCCCCGATAGTCGAATATGGAACCTACAGCAAAAAATAACTTACTTAACTATTTCAACCGGCGTAAAACTGAAATTTTGTTTCGGCTTACAAACAGCATGGCTGCATTGGACGAAGAGGATATTCACCAGTTACGGGTTGAGATTAAAAAGATCAGGTCGGTATTAAAGTTGCTGGACCAGATTTCAGCAGGGGGATATCCTGCCAGGGAATACAGAAGATTATTATCGGGGTTGTTCAAACCGGCCGGAAAGTTCAGGGAAGATCACATTACTTTGTCTTTGCTTGACCGGTTTTCCGGATTTGCCTTAAACGGTTACCGTCAGCATCTCCTGGACAGTTTTATCAGGCATTCGGAAAAACTTCACCGTGTGATAAATAGTTTTGATCAAAATTCATTTCTGTATTTCCACCGGCAGGTTGATGATAAAATCAGTTTAGTTGACGATGAAACCGTTTTAATAGCTACACGGGAATACATAAATGAAAAAGTGAGAAACATCAAAGCCATTTGGGTTGATGCCACCCACAGGAACAAATTGCACCGGACCCGGAAACATTTGAAAGCGCTGGGATATGTTATGAACATAAGGACCGGGATATACAGCAATGTTCTTCCCGAAGGATTTTATAACCTTGTAAAAGAAACCGAAACACACATTGGTAACTGGCATGACCGGATAGTATTGATCAATTCATTGGAAAAATATTCAAAAAAACATCCCGTCAATCCGGAACTTTTAGAGATCACGGGCTTGATTTCCGCGCTTAAAACCGGCAACCACCAACCGGTCATTCTGATCAAACAAAACCTCGAAAAAATAGTCGTTGAAAACCCGTTTGAAAAATAGTAACCCTGAGTTGTGAAATACGTACGAGTTAAAGGCTGTAATTGTCTGTATTGAATTAAAAAAATCAAAAAATGTCAACAAACGAAGCTGACCGGCCTTTAATGATCTTAACCCTGGAATTGTATGAAACGGTTTTCCGTTTATACGAGCACCTCAAGAAGATAGACGAAACTCAATTTACAATTCACGGCTTGCGTTTTCGGTTTTATCCTGATGATGATACCAAAGTTTTGGCTTTTGAGGTGGGAAATGAGGATGCCCATTATCATTTTTTGATGAAACAGAAAGGGTGGGTAACCATTTACGAGCAAAAAGGTATTGTAAAAAAAGAACGGTTCAAGATGGGGTTCAACGTAAAAAAAACAAAGTTTATTTATCAGGGCAACCGGGATTTTTTCATGGAACTGGGCCAGGCCCTCAATGAGTTGATCAATAACGATATCATTTAATAAAACAACGGTTATAATGGAGGAATTCTATATCAGGAATAATAACCGCTGGGACGGCCCCTTTTCGGAAGAGGAGTTTAATGCCGGAATATCAGGTATGGAGCAGGTTATTTACTGGAAACCGGAATTTTGCCCGAACGGCATCTTTCATCCTGCATTTTGTTCTCATTATAAAGTTAAAGAAGTTGAAGTTATCCCTGACATTTCACCAAACACAGCAGAACAGGAAAAAAAACCGGAACCTGCGACAGAAATCCCTGGTCCCGGAAACGAAAAACCGGACCGGGTATCAGAAATTCAGGAACCTGTTTCAGAAACCCCTGAAAAACAAACAGAGGGGCCCGTGCCCGTGATAGAAACCCCCATTCCGGATAAAGAAATTCCCGAGCCCGTTTCCAACGCTGTTGAAGACAAAAGTGAAAAGGAGCCTCACAAACCTGTTTCTCCCCCTCCGGCCTTTAAGTCTTCAACTCCATCATCCAAACATGATGCACCACCGCCTGTTTCCCCGCCAACGGAAAAATCACCGTCTTTTGGTGAAGGCAAAAAGCGAAACAGATACCTGATCACGGTTTTGATCATTATCCTGGTTTTATTTCTGATATTGCCCTGGGTTTATGTGAGCTCAAGGTTAAAAACAATAAAGTACCAGTATAAAGTCATTAATAACCACATCGAACAGATTGATGAGCAAACCCATATGATTGGCAGAAAACAGGATTTCCTGCAACAGAAAATTGATTCACTGGGGTTTTTGATCACCCGTCAAATGAATACAAAAAAAGACTTTGAAACAGAATTTTCACCAAACCCCGGGCAGAAGGCCCTGATTGGACTTACACCCCGCATAATGCGCAAAGCCAGGCAAATGATGCGGTTGGGAACCGATTACAGCAAAGAAGACTTTCTGATTAATTATCCCACAAACCGTTATTATGCCGTAGTCGTTTCTTATGCCGACCTTGCTTTTGCCTTGTTACAACGGCAACATTTGTATTCTTTAGGCTTTAACAACGCAAAAATACTGGTTTTCAAAGGACTGTATGGTGTTTCCATTGAGGATGCAGCATCGAAATCGTACCCTGACCTTAAAATAGCATTTGAAAACTGGAAAACAATTTCGGAAGACAAAATGCTTCCCTTCCTTAGAAAATATTGAGATGAACCCGATTTTCCGGTTTTGTACCGGAATGCCCTTTCTTTTTTTTTCTATCTTGCCGCGTTTAATTCATTGGGATGAAAATTGCAATTACCGGCGCAAACGGCCATGTGGGGGGTAATCTTGTCAGGATGTTATTGTCCGAAAACATGGATCTTCGTGTATTACAGCATCATCAACATCAGGCCATTGATGGCCTGGACGTAGAAGTGGTTAACGGCGACCTGAATGACCCCGGATCACTTGAAACCTTTTGTAAAGACATTGACGTAGTCATTCACCTTGCTGCAAAAATATCCATTGGGCACAACTCATTCGAACGCCTGTTCAAAATCAATGTTGACGGAACAAAAAATCTTGTCAGGGCTGCTAAAGCTGCGGGGGTCAGGAGATTTATTCATTTTAGTTCGATCCATGCACTGCAATACTCACCGATTGATGAAATTATAGATGAGTCAAAAACACTGGCAACCGGATCAGCCATTGCTTATGAGCATACCAAAGCTTTGGCCGACGAATGGATACTCACGCAACAGGCTGATGATTTCGATGTAATTGTATTGAACCCAACTTCTATCATCGGGCCCAACGATTTTCAACCGTCACTGCAGGGGAGTTTTCTTATTCGTTTATACAATGGCACCCTGCCCGGGCTTGTTCCGGGAGGTTATGATTGGGTTGACGTACGTGACGTATGCAAGGCCGCCCGTTCAGCTATTTCTCATGGAAAAGCAGGTGAACGGTATATTCTTTCAGGAAACTTTGTAACGGTGGTTGAGTTAGCCGGCCTGGTAGCCCGGATAACCGGTAAAAAACTGAAAAAACCCGTTCTCCCTTTGTGGCTTGCTTATGTTGGCGTTCCTTTTATTTATCTTTGGTCGAAATTGCGCGGACAGGAACCCCTTTATACAAAACAATCCCTTTTTATTTTGCAGTCGGGAAACAGAAAAATAAGCAACCTGAAAGCAAGAAAAGAACTGAATTATCACCCCAGGCCACTGGAAGAAACTTTAAGGGATACCCTGAACTGGTTGAAAGAAAATAATTTTATTAAAGCATGATGACAGAACAAATGTATTTTTTGTGTCTTTACGGATGGATGGCCTTGGCCGTATTGATAATGCCTGTTTTACTGAAAATAACTGTTCCTTACGGACGTCACACCACCAATACCTGGGGGCCTGTCTTGAACAGCAGGTTGGGCTGGTTCCTGATGGAAATCCCGGTAGTTGTTATTTTTTCATGGTTTTTTTTTACGGGCAATGCTGAAAAGACCCTGCCGGTATATCTTTTTTATGGCCTGTTTATGTTGCATTATTTCAACCGTATTTTTATTTTTCCGTTTCGTCTGAAAGAGAAAGGAAAAAAAATGCCCTGGTTAATTGTTTTTATGGCCCTGTTTTTTAATTTGATGAATGGTTTTTTCAACGGATATTGGTTCGGGTGGTTAACTCCCGTTTATTCACTTTCGTGGTTGTATGACTGGCGCTTTATCATAGGGGTTATTTTGTTTTTTACAGGCATGTATATCAATATGTCTTCCGATAATATCCTCCTTGGTCTGCGCAAAGGCGGAAAAAAAGGATATTACATTCCATACGGGGGCCTTTTCAAATACGTATCGTCACCCAACTTATTGGGGGAGATTATCGAATGGCTCGGGTGGGCCATGATGAGCTGGTGCCTTCCTTCCTTTTCTTTTGCTTTATGGACCATGGCCAACCTCATCCCCCGCGCCCTTGACCACCATTATTGGTACAGGCGTAAATTTGCCGGCTATCCCAAAGATCGAAAAGCGGTTATTCCTTTTTTGGTTTAACTGGTTTTTCTTGATTTGATAATTGTTTTAAATACAAAAAAGAGGGCTATTATAATTCATATTGATTCTAAAAAAAAAACAGATTGGGGGATAAGCCTGTACATTTAATTTACTTTTGTCCGTATTTTTCAAAAAGAATCAAATAAATCCTATTTCGATGTATGAATTTCTTACGGGTAAATTAACCGAAAAAAATCCGGCTTTTGTGGTTCTCGACAATCATGGTACCGGATACATGATTAACATTACACTCAATACGTTTTCTAAAATAAAAGACCTTGAAGAGGCGAGGCTTTTCACACATTTCTATGTTCGTGAAGATGCCTAGATGCTCTATGGTTTTGCCGATAAGGCCGAGCGGGAACTTTTTCGTTATTTACTCACGGTATCCGGTGTAGGGGCCAGTACGGCAAGGCTGATCCTTTCGTCATTGACAGCCGAAGAGGTATATGATGCAATTACCCTTAACAAAGCCGGTGTATTGCAAAGTGTTAAAGGCGTTGGGGGGAAAACAGCACAACGGATCATTATTGATTTGAGGGATAAACTGTCCAGCGCCGGAATTGTGCCCGAAAAAGTTGATTTTTCCCACAATACAATAAAAGATGAAGCGTTATCAGGACTACTGATTTTAGGTTTTAGTAAAACTACTGCCGAAAAGGCACTGAACAGGGTATTAAAACAAGGACCGGTAACAAACGTTGAAAACCTGATAAAGGAAACGTTGAAAATTTTATAAATGGTCAAAAAACAACAGCAGAGTTAAGCATACGGGGCGATAGTGAGGCGGATGTTAAAATACTTTTACAGCAGCTTATTTAAGTTTGCCGTATTTCTGATTTTTAATTTGTCAGGAATATATTTTGCCTATTCCATGCCCCAAAACGTTGTTCCTTCCGATACACTTTCAGGAAAAGATACCACAAACCTGTTGTTTCCTTTCAACGATAATACCGGCAATCCTTATCTTGATGATCAAAACCAAAGCCCGCTATTCCTGAACAACCCTTCCAACATCAAACGGGAAATCATCTATAATCCCGAAACCAATACCTATGAATTTGTCAACAAGATCGGGGATTTTGATTACCGGCCTCCAACAACGCTCGATTTTAAGGATTATCAGAAATATAACCTGAAGCATGATGTGCAGAAATACTGGAATGAACGTTCTCAAACATCAGAAACGACACAGGGGTCAAGGCTGATACCCAAAATTTATGTTGGTGGAGATGCTTTTAAATCAATTTTCGGAAGCAATACTATTGACATCAGGCCCCAGGGGTCGGCCGAAGTCAGCTTTGGTGTGCTTTCCAATAAAAGGGATGATCCTTCGCTGGATGTGCGCCAGCGAAGAACAACCAACTTTGATTTCAACATGAATATCCAGATGAATGTGACCGCCAAAATCGGGGATAAAATTGAATTCAAAGCCAACTACAATACACAATCATCTTTCAATTTTGAAAACACACTGAAGCTGAAATACGAAGGTAAAGAAGATGAAATCATCAAGCTTATCGAAGCCGGTAATGTGAGCCTTCCGCTTCGTTCAACTCTGATCAAAGGCAGCCAGAGCCTGTTTGGTGTAAAAACGGAACTGCAATTTGGCAAAACCACGATAACTGCCATTTTCTCGCAACAGCAAAGCGAAACACAAAGCATTAAAGTTGAAGGCGGGGCACAATCCAACCGCTTTAAACTTACAGCGCTGGACTATGAAGCAAACAAACACTTCTTTTTAGCCCATTCCTTTAGGGATAACTATCCCAAGGCATTGGCTACCCTCCCCATCGTAAGCTCCGACATAAACATAACACGCATAGAAGTCTGGGTAACCAACCTTGGCCCTGCAACAGAACAGAACAGGAATATTGTGGCTTTAACCGACCTTGGTGAAGGCAATAAAAAAAACATTTACAATCATTACATTAACCCGTTGCCCGGAGGGGAGTTGCCCTCCAATAATTCCAATGATGAATTGTTAAGGATGGATACTGCACAATTACGAAACATAAACACCATTACACAATACATGTCGGGAGATCCGCTGAACATTGGGTTGAATAATTACATGATTGCCGGCGAGGATTATGTTAAACTGGAAAATGCCCGTTTATTAAAGCAGTCCGAGTATAAGGTCAATTCCCGTTTAGGGTTTATTTCACTCAACACGACATTGAATTCTGACCAGGTCTTGGCTATAGCTGTTCAATATACGGTGATCGGCTACGACAGTGTTTTTCAGATTGGTGAATTCTCAGACCAGGGCACTAATTCCCCAAAAAGTTTAATCCTCAAGCTGATACGAAGCAATACCTTAGACACAAAAATGCCCCTTTGGGACCTGATGATGAAAAACGTTTATCCTATTGGTGCCTACCAGGTTGAAAAACAGGATTTCAGATTCAACATTTTATACTCTGGAAATAAAGAAGGCGTACCCACCGGATATTTTTCGCAGGGCCCTGATTCGGCAACCGGCATCCCGTTGATACATCTTTTCGGACTTGATAACCTGGATTATCAGATGAACCCTATTCCGGGTGGTGACGGATTGTTTGATTTTATTGATGGTGCTGCCATAAGCGGGGGTACTATGCAAGCTTCCAACGGACGAATATTCTTTACCTCTCTGGAACCGTTCGGAAATTATATCCGGGATTCAATATTTCCCAATGACCCGGAATGGGCAGACTTTTATGCCTATGATTCCCTTTATACCCTGACTAAAACCGGTGCAGAACAGTTTCCTGATAAAAATAAATTCATTCTTGAAGGAATCTATAAATCCCAGTCAGGATCAGATATAAGCCTGAATGCCCTGAACGTCCCCCAGGGTTCGGTAACGGTGACCGCCGGGGGTGTGCCTTTAACTGAAAATGTGGATTACACGGTTGATTATACCCTGGGGCGGGTAAAAATCATAAACGAAGGAATTTTGAATTCCGGTGTCCCCATTAATGTTTCCCTGGAAAGCAATTCCCTTTTTAACGTGCAACAAAAAAGGATGATGGGAATTCATGTTGACCATGAAATAAGCAAGAATTTTCATATCGGGGGTACTTTACTTAATTTGCACGAACGTCCCCTGACCCAAAAAGTTAACTATGGTGACGATCCTGTATCAAATACCGTTTGGGGCGTTGATATGAGTTACCGTACCGAATCGAGATGGTTGACCAAACTGATCAACAAATTACCGGGGGTTTCATCCAACAAAGCTTCCACATTAAACGTTAATGGTGAATTTGCGCAGTTTTTTCCGGGACATTCGAAAGCAGTCGGGTCGTCAGGCACATCTTATGTTGATGATTTTGAAGGGGCCAAATCCAGTATTGACCTTAAAAATATTGCCTCCTGGTTTATGGCCAGCACCCCTCAGCTCCAGCCCAACCTTTTTCCGGAAACCACCAGTTCCGATTCACTGGCTTATGGATTTAACCGTGCAAAACTGGCATGGTATATCATTGATCCACTGTTTTATAACAGAAGAGGCGGTTTGGCAGCAAGCAATGTAAATAAAGAAAGCATCTCAAAAAACGCCACAAGACAGGTGTTAGAAACGGAAGTTTTCCCCAACAGAAGTATCCCCAACAATACCCCGACCAATATAGGGGTCTTAAATCTTTCCTATTTCCCAACCCAGAAAGGTTCCAACAATTATGACGTTAAACCGACAAGTTATTCCAGTGGCATTGATGAGGAAGGAAATTTAAAAAACCCTGAAACCCGTTGGGGTGGCATTATGCGTAAAATAGAGTCAACCGATTTTGAATCGGCAAATATTGAATACATCTCATTCTGGTTGATGGACCCTTTTACCGAAGAACCTTACAACAACAGCTCAGGGGAATTGTACATTAACCTCGGGGATATTTCTGAAGATATCTTGCGTGACGGCAGGAGAAGTTATGAAAACGGCTTGCCTGTTTCTGCTGATGTTACCGACGTAGATACAACTACCTGGGGGCGTGTACCCCAACTTCAGGCCCTGACAGAATCGTTTAACAATGCAGGTGGGTCGAGGCCTTACCAGGATGTTGGATATGACGGATTGGATGACAACGACGAACAATCATTTTTTAACAAATCATACCTGAATGTTATCCGGGAAGAATACGGACAAAATTCAGGGGCATATCAAAAAGCCATAAAAGACCCGTCAAATGATGATTATCATTATTATATGGGTAGCGACTATGACCAGGAAGCCATTTATTCCAGTGTGACAACACGATATTTAAATTACAACAACACGCAGGGGAATTCACCTACCGATCAGATGAATCCCGAATCTTACCCAACCTCGGCCACAAATCTTCCAAATGTGGAGGACATAAACGACGACAATACATTAAGTGAATCGGAAAGATATTTTCAATACAGGGTTGATCTAGCACCGGACAAGATGAAAGTGGGACAGAATTATATTACCGATGTTCATCATGCCACCGGAGTACGATTGCCCAATGGGGACATTACCGATGTTAATTGGTACCAGTTTAAAATTCCGGTTCAAAATCCAAACAAAATTGTTGGAAACATCAATAATTTTCAGTCAATCCGGTTTATGCGTGTTTTTATGAAAGACTGGAACGGGCCTGTTGTGTTAAGGTTTGCCACATTTGAACTGGTAAGGGGTGAATGGAGAAGATATGCAAATTCATTGTTGTCTCCCGGCGAATATATTCCCGGTGACGATGGTACGGAAACAAATTTTGTGGTTTCCACGGTAAATATCGAAGAAAACTCCAACCGCCAGCCAGTACCTTATGTAATCCCTCCGGGAATTCAGCGCGAAGTTCAGTTCGGGACCACAAATTATATTGTTCAAAACGAACAGTCACTTGATTTGATCGTGTCCAATCTGCTGAATGGCGATGCAAGGGGAGTTTATAAAACAACTGATTTCGATTTCAGACAGTATAAAAAGCTAAAGATGTTTATTCATGCTGAAGCGAAAAATCAGGAAAATGACGAGGCCGGTTCCGACCCGTACCAATATGGTGACATGACTGTTTTTATCAGGATTGGCTCCGACTTTACCAACAACTATTATGAATATGAAATTCCCGTAAAGTTTACACCATGGGGCACCCCTTATACCGATCCGGGCCTGATATGGCCTGCCGAAAACAACATGGAAATTGATTTGAAAGATCTGGTGCAGACAAAACTGAACCGGAATGTGTCCATGCGCGACCCCAATTCACCCCTCTCTCTATATATACCCTACACTGAACATCATGGCAACGCAAAAATAACCGTCCTGGGAAGCCCGAACATAGGGGATGTAAGCGGAATACTTATCGGAGTTCGCAACCCAAAAACATCTGTTGGCAGCGAAGATTACTCAAAGCCCATTAATGCGATCATTTGGGTGGATGAACTGAGATTAACCGACATGGATAAAAAACCGGGCTGGGCTTCCACAGCCAGGTTTGAAACCGTACTGTCCGATTTTGGTAAATTTTCTGTTGGGGTGTCACACAGTTCTCCAAGATTCGGTAGCCTAGAACAAAAAATTACCCAGTTACCCCTGCAGTCAACCACTGATTTTATTTTTACTACAGACCTCGACCTGGGTAAGTTCTTCGGGCAAAAAACAGGCCTTCGCATTCCTTTGCACTACGATTACAATTCAACAAGGATCACTCCCGAATACAATCCCCTGGACCCCGATATAAAACTGAAAGATGCGCTGGACACCTATACCAACAAACAAAACAAGGATTCGGTTAGAAAACTGACTGAAGATTATACGGTCCGGCAAAATCTTAACCTGCTCAATATTAGAAAAGAACGGACAAAGACCAAGAAAAAACCCAGGGTATATGATATAGAAAACTTTGATGCTTCATTTTCTTATTCCACTGCCAACAACCGGAGCATAGATTTTGTTTATAACGATTTGAAGACCATACGAGGGGGCATTGGATACAACTGGAACGGAAGGCCAAAAAATTACAAACCTTTTGGCAAAACAAAAGGAATGAATTCCAAATGGCTGGCCCTGATCAAGGATTTTAACGTTTATCTGCTTCCCAAAGTGTTTTCTTTCAGGACCGATATGGACAGAAGACTTAAAAAACAATTATTCAGGGATAAAAGTATTGGAGAAGTAATTATTTATCCTACCTACGAACGGGATTGGAAATGGAACAGAAAGTTTGACCTGAAATATGATTTATCCCGCTCACTCAAAATTGAATTTAACGCAACCACAAATTCATATATTCAGGAGCCCCAAAATTATGCCGACCGCCATTCGCCCGACTGGAACGAATACAAAAGACAGATATGGAGCCAAATCGGCCAGTTCGGCACCATGCAGCGATACAATCAAAATTTTAAAGCAACCTACAACCTTCCCATGAAGAAAATCCCATTTCTTGACTGGACAACAATTGCAGCCAGCTATGCATCGCTGTATTCATGGGCGGCAGCTCCCGTATCCATTCAGCAAAGAATGGGCAATACTATTGAAAACTCCAACCAGAAACAATTGAATGGCTCTGCCGATTTTAACTCCTTATACAATAAGGTGCCCTATTTTAAATCGATCAACAAAACCAAAAGACGGAACAGCCGTTCTACTTCACGGTCAAGGGGAACACAACCTCAACCCCCTGCATCGGAGGACACAACCGCCAAACCCAAAAAAAATTATGGAAAAATAATTGGCGAAGGGGCCCTCAGGGTTCTTATGTTTATTAAAAAAGTAAATTTAACCTATAGTAAAGCTTCGGGGACAATGTTGCCGGGATACCTCCCATCACCCCAGTTCCTCGGATTGACATTTAATGACTTCAATGCACCCGGTTGGGGGTTTGTTTTTGGCAGCCAGGCAGATATTAGAGGCAACTCGGCCAATAATGGCTGGATAACAACGGATTCCATTATGAACAATCCCTACATCAGAAAAGCCAATGAATCGTTATCATACAAGGTCAATACGAATTTCTTAAATGCAATACGAATTGATTTTAACGGGGAAAGAATATTTACCGATAATTTTCGATCCTATTACAGATATGATTTCGACAGTGCTGCCTTTTTTGAATATACGCCACAGGAAACAGGTAATTTCAGCATCTCTTATCCCATTATAAAAACCTCATTTCAAAAAGCGGGAGCAGATGGTGTCTCCCCTTTGTTCGAGGAATTCCTTGCCGGACGGAAAGAAATAGCCGAACGTCTTGCCAGACAAAACCCGAACTGGTCGGGTGAATATTTTCTGGATACCCTTTCAGGCGAAGAATATCCTGTAGGTTACGGACCCTCTTCACAGGAAGTATTGTATTTTTCTTTTCTGGGGACTTACTCCGGACAAGGCACTTCTCCCATCAACATATCAAAAACTTTCCCGACTTTTCCCATACCCAACTGGAAAGTTACTTTTAATGGCCTGACAAACATTGAGGCACTGGGGAAGGCATTCAGGTCAATTAACATTACTTCGGGATATCGTGCGATGTTGAGCCTGGCTTCGTGGCAAACCAATGTTAACTACGACCCCCAAAACCCAGGCCAGCTATTTGAAAACAGCATGAATTTCGTTACCCGTTATAATGTGGGTGTGGTTTCTGTTACTGAACAATATAACCCATTGATCGGGATAGATGTCACCATGAAAAACAGCCTCGCCGCACGGGTTGAATACAAACAAACAAGGAACCTCACCCTGAGTTTTGTCAACAATCAGTTAACGGAAATGAATTCTACGGAATTGGTTGTGGGACTCGGGTACAGGGTCAAAAACCTGAAATTTACCATCGGTTCAATGAATGGAAAAGGCAAATCAACCAATTACAGGAGCGACCTGAACATTAAACTGGATTTTGGTGTCAGGGATACAAAAACCACACTCCGCCGCACGGATAACAACAACAATCAGGTTTCAGCAGGGTCAAGACAATACAATCTGAATTTTACAGCCGATTATATGCTAAGTAAAAGTCTTCAGTTAAGGGCATATTATAACTGGACCAGCAACAACCCCTATGTCTCATCCCAGTTTGCCAATGCCACTACCAGCGGAGGCATAAGTTTAAGGTTCAACCTGGCACAATAATGAAAAAATTCATTTATTTTGGCATGTGGTTATTAATCTTTTAACCGGAATGGCTCAAAAAATAGTTAAATCCAAAACCCCATTAAAAAATAATATAAATTTGAAGCGCTAAATTAAAGTTTATATAACATGAATATTCCTAAAAATTTACATTACACCGAAGACCATGAATGGATCAGGGTTGAAGGGGAAGAAGCCTTTGTCGGCATCACTGATTTTGCACAAAAAGAGTTGGGCGATATCGTTTTTGTTGAAGTGGAAACTGTGGAGGAGACCCTTCACAAAGGGGAAACCTTTGGCACTGTTGAAGCCGTTAAA
>Ga0114931_10005584_pt1 | contig 15537 bp, 14 predicted proteins | sample 2SBtaG_FD_89579 | JGI IMG/M metagenome (GOLD analysis project Ga0114931, IMG submission 89579) | Deep subsurface microbial communities from Kolumbo volcano to uncover new lineages of life (NeLLi) - 2SBTROV14_V59a metaG | ecosystem: Environmental > Aquatic > Marine > Volcanic | place: Kolumbo...
GGGTTGCTTGCTACCGAGTCCGAAGGCCGCCCTCCACGCCGTTCTCTCGTAGAATCGACTTTTTTACGTACTTTCCCTTCGGGGTGTGGCGCTGTCCTGGATACAGGGGACATTGCTTATTGCTATTATAGCGCGGAAATGGGGTTTCGGACTGGAACTGGGTCATGCTGTAGAGCCTAAGCCTCAGATTACTCTTGGCACAAAGCACGGGGTCAGAACGGTGACTCGGAAAAGAGTTCTCTCGTCCTGCTCAGACGTACACTTCGTAATTCCGGCACCGGCGCCATTATAAGCGTATATATATTGAATTATCCGCTCAGCCTTATTAGAATTAGAATATTCCTCGTCTATTACAGAGCGGCGCGCTATGAAAATCCCAAAAGAAGGAGTTCCCGGAGTCTATCAAATAACGTACGGCGGAGGGTTTAAAGCCAAGCTCGGCGGATATTTTATGAAAGACGGAGCTGTCGCATACTTTGACTCTAAGGCCGAAGCGATAAAAGCGGTTAGAATGAGGCAGACCCATAATTTCGACTCTGAGGATTACGCTGTGGTGAGAGAGGGAGATCGATACGCTGTCAGGAAGATAAATACGTTTAATGACCCGATAGCGGACGATATTGACACCTTGAATGAGCTCGATAGCGTGGTGCTAACGGATCAGGGGAAAACTGTGGTAGCCTCTGTTATCGCGGACACCGGTGAAGTGAGGGATTTCCTCCCGCTCCCCAAATGGAGAGAAGCCCATGAAATGCATAGTATAGAAGAGATAAGGCAGAGGCTTGAAGACATGCATGAAGAGCTCTCACACCGCGGGGATCACCGGGCGGTATTCCCATGCAGCTACATAGCCACGACGCAGAAGGCAAGCATCGTCTTAGAATCTATCCGAAACGAGAATCACCCGGATCACGGGAAATTCAGCGAGCTCGATGACAAGCTGATTGAAAACATAGTGATAGAGTTCGCAAAATTCTACTTTGAAGCGTTTGATAATTACGAGCGGGGAGAACACTCAAGGGTGCCGCCTGCCTGGAGAGTTAATTTTGATGAGGCCAGGGCGCAGACTACAAGCGTGGTCGAGGACATGCTGCTCGGGTATAACGCTCATATAAGCTACGACCTGAGTATTATCCTGACTAAAAAGCTCCCTGACGGAAAACCGCTATATGACCCGGGAGACTCAAGACAGGTAAATACTTTTGATGCATTCAATCGTATATTAATAGAAGAGACAGATACTATTATAAGTTATGTGACCGAAATGGAAGACAGGCTGGGCGGTAGCTCAACCACCACGATTACTTCGGGAAAGACACTCGGTACGAAGCTCTTGGGCTCAAATGGGCTAGAGGAAGTTCTCTTTAAGCTCTTCTCAAAGGCAAGAGAGGAAGCCAAAGAAAACAGTCGGGCTCTAGGAGAGGGCAGGATTACCCAAGAAGAGTTTGCGGAGAAAATTACAAAACGAGCCCGGGCGATCGGGCGGATGCTTCCTAATAGCGGCCGTATATTCAAAAAAGAAAGTTGATAATAGATTCCGAGGGTTAAACATGAATACAGACAGTGAAAACTATTTGATCCCCATTATACTAGGTGTGATGGCTGGGAATGGCATTGATGTCAACGATCAGATATTAGAGAAATTAATCACTCCCCAGCTTATTAAAATAAAAAATACCTTTCCAAGCTCCCCGTTTTTGGTCCTCTCTCCGATGGAAAATGAAAAGGAGCGACTGATGGCCCGTATCACCGCAGACCGCTTAGAGGCAAACATCGTGGCAGCCACTAAGGTGACTGATGATAACTTAATAGGAACATTTAAGCCGGAGTTTCAGGACGGCGGTTACACTCAACCGGATGTAAAGAGGATTACTTTGTCTAATGAAGCACTTGAAAACGAAGATCAATTAATGACCCCTTCTATTTTTACCGCCTCTCAATCTCAGATACTTATCGTGCTTAAGGGCTCTGCCGGAGAGGATGATCCGGGTGAAATTGAAAGAGCCTTGGAGCTCAGGAATGAAGGGAGCTTCCATGAATTATATTCAGGACATGAAGCGGATATAAGCACTTTAGATGCGACAGATCTCGGACTTACGGTTACGATCAACCCCAGTACCTTTGATATTAACACCCGGATAACCCCGGACCAGGATACGATGCAGGAATCCCATGAGTTTCAGAATGTAAATCTGACTATAGCTGATAAGCTCTCTTTTTCGTTTAATAAATATATAGAGCGTGTGACAGGAATATTAGATAAAGTCTATAACACTTACATTGAAATCCCGGATGATGATGACAAGGACAGGCTTGCAAGGTCGCCGTTTGTTGAGGTAGCTGAAAAAATTGACGGTTACAATAAAGATATTTCGGGTTATATAGAATCTCGGGGTACCGGGCCGTTGCTAAAATCCAAGGAGTATCTGCTTTCAGACGAAGCGGATAATCCCCTTATATCGGGCGACAACGCCTTAGAGGGAATTATTGCACCCTACAGCGCTGCCGATGTGCTTTCTCAGTTCTATCAAAAAAAAACCAACACTTATATCAATTGGATATATATTCTTTTTTTCGCAGCGGTTCTTCTATACGGTATTATCGATTTGGACTATTATCTAGTACTGTTTTATATAGCTCTGATACCCGCAATTGCGTTTCTCGTGTACCGTTCCAAGGCTGAGAAAATTGAGGACAGATTCCTTGATTACAGGGCGCTTGCCGAGGGGCTCAGGGTGAAGGTGTTCTGGAGGATTGCGGGCATCGATGAAAAGGTCTCCGACAACTATTTGAGTAAGTACGCGGGCTTAGTCTCATGGATAAGCCGCGCTATAAAGAATGTAGAGGTTATAGGTCTTATAAATGACGGTACTTGTTGTGCGGGGGACACCCGGAGCAAGGAAGAGCGCATAGCGGTTACGAACAAGCTCTGGATCGAGTCACAGCTAGAGTACTATAGAAGAAAAAGAGTACCCATCTATATGCGCTCGCTCGACCTGGGTAACCTGGCGCTTGTGTCATTTGTGCTTACACTCCTATTTGTAGTAATATTTGGTATTTACCTTCTATTCGCGGGAATAGGCAACGGGGGGGCGATAAATAGGTTTGAGGTTCTGATAGGGGCGGTTGCTGCAATCGGTGTGGCTGCTCAGGCTTACAAGAATAAAAAGGCGTACGACGAGCTTGAAAGACGCTACACCCTGACACATCGTATATATATGTTTACCAGTAAAAAGCTTAAAGCGAATTCAGGCTCCCCGGACAGTATCCTGATTGCAGTCGGTAAAGAGGCGCTCCTTGAAAACAGCGACTGGCTCTGGACACATAGGAATCTACCGATTGAGCTGCCAAAGGGGTAGGTAATAGAAAAGATAGAGTATACTATGAACGATCAAGCAAAATCGCCTCCTAAAGTAAGGCTTACGCTCCGCGCCGGGGTGACAGGCCACCGACCTCAGGGACTCGGGAGCTTAGATATTTCTTCTCTCCGCTCAAAGTTGGAGCATGTCCTATGTGAGTTAAAACGTATAGTGTATGAGATTAATAATACTCCTACATCGTATGCGCCCGGGGACCCGTTACTTAGAATTATTTCTCCCCTAGCGGATGGTGCAGATATGCTGGCCGCCGAGACTGCAATTGATAACGGATTTGAGCTCCAGTGTGCAATTCCCTTTGGGAGGGGGGAGTATGAGAAAGATTTTAAGGACCCTGAATCGATACACCAGTACCGGCAGATGCTTAAAAAGGCTACGGCTGTTTTCGAGCTTGACGGCTCACGTCGCACGAAAGCACTTGAGAACGAGTCGTATCAAGCGGTTGGGAGGATGGTACTCAATCAAAGTGATGTGATTATAGCCCTGTGGGATGGGAAAGAGGCAAAAGGTAAAGGCGGAACCGGGCAGATCGTAAAAGAAGCCATGCAGCTTGAAATACCGATCATCTGGATAGATTCAGCGCCTGAGCATGAGATGCAAGTTCTAACAGGGAATGAATACGGAATGAACGACGCAGAAGATTTGAGCGGGCTCGAGAGGAGATTAAAACAGCTTCTGATACCCACTAAAGTGAATGATTCGGATATTAAAAACGCCTATTTTTCAGAAATCCGGCCCCAAAGGACATGGGGGGTCGTATTCGAGGTGTTTTGTGATTTCTTTTCTGGGGGAAAAATAGATGCAAGCGGAGTACATGTAAAAGACTTTGAGAAAAAAACAAGAGAGGAATGGCGGGAAAGCACCTCCAATTTAATCGACAATTCCGTATCCTCTGAGTTTATTTCACATATGGATGAGCAGATTGATCAGCGCCTCCTGCTGCATTACAGCTGGGCGGATAATCTGGCGAATTATTACTCAAATGTTTACAGGAGCTCGTTTGTTACCAATTATTTATTAGCGGGACTCGCCGTATTCTTTGCTCTTTTAGCGGTGACGGTTCCTTCCTTTGAAAAAGTATGGATTTTTATTGAGTTCCTTATTATCGTCTCGATATTGGTCATTACAAAAATCGGGAACCGGAAGAGGTGGCATCAAAGGTGGATTGACTACAGGCTGTTGTCTGAGCAGATAAGGCAGCTCAGATTTCTGGCCCCGCTCGGATTAACCACACCTGCCTTCAGAATCCCGGCTCACGATACACACGGTGACCCCAGGAACACTTGGATCAATTGGCATTTTAGGGCTATAATCCGCTATCTGGGAATCGTAAGCGCAAAAATCAGTAAGGATTACTTGAAATCTTACAGGTCTTTACTGTCCGAGCGGGAAATAAGGGGTCAGATAGATTATCACGAGAAGAACTCACCTCGCTTTCAGAAAATACATGAGAGCCTTCATTACGTGGGCATTGCTTTATTTACATTAACCCTTGTTACGGTTCTTCTGCATTTCCCTTTTTCATCCGGGTGGCTCACTCTATGCGCCGCAGTGTTCCCGGCCCTTGGAGCTGCGTTTTACGGCATAAAGACACAGGGAGAGTTTGAGCAGATTGCCAAACGCTCCCGCGCTATGAGCGCAAAACTCAAGGATATAAAGGAAGAGCTCGACAGCTCGAAGTTTACTCCGACATATGGTGAAATGGCTTTACTTGCCGAAAATACAGCAGAGATCGTATCGTCCGAGACGCTCGATTGGAGGATTGTATTTCAGTCAAAAAGATTAGTATTGCCCGTATAAAGTTAGTATTGCTCGTATAATGAATCGCTGCTATAATCCTGATTTAGCCGATAATTTAGTACGTGGGAATAAAAAATGGCACACGACGTATTCATAAGTCACTCGGGGAAAGATAAGACTGTTGCAGATGCCGTCTGCGCAACCTTGGAAAAAGGCGGTACCAGGTGTTGGATAGCACCCAGGGATGTAGTGCCTGGCACGCAGTGGGGTGAAGCCATTATCGATGCCATAAGTAACTGCAAGGTTATGGTGCTCGTTTTTTCATCCAATGCAAATGAGTCGCAGCAGATTGTTCGAGAGGTAGAAAGAGCTGTAAATAAAGGAATTCCCGTTATACCGTTCAGAGTCGAGGACGTTGACCCGAATAAGTCGCTTGAATACTACATTAGCGCGCCTCACTGGCTTGACGCTCTGACCCCCCCGCTTGAAAAACATATAGAGCAGCTTAACTCAACCATTAAGCTTCTGATTTCCAAGCAAGAACCTCCATCCCAACGGGATGAGACACAGCGTACTGAGACCAAAAGCGATATCGGTACAAATAACATTGAAACAATACAGGAACCCTATAAGGAGAAAGAAGGGAGCACGCTAAGTTTCAGTCCTAAGTTGATAGGTGGGGGTATTGCGGTTCTTTTACTCATATTGATAGGATTTCTGGTTTTCTCGGGCGATAATGGCGGTGGGGATAATAATACTGATAATACCGGCATAGCCAATGAAAACGATACCGTGGTAGATCCCTCATATGACGGTAAGCAGTGGGGAGCGCTTGCACTCACTCCTTCGGGAGGCTGGGGATTTTCAACAAATCAGCCCACAAAGCAAGCGGCAGAGCAAGAGGCTATGGTAAAGTGCAGTAGTAAAAACCCCGACTGTGAGCTAAAGAAATCATTTTATGACTGTATGGTGTACGCAAGGGCGGAAGACGAGACCACTGCCTGGGGTACTCATGCGAACCTCGATACGGCAAGAGAAGCCGCTGTGAGTAAGTGCCATGAATTCACTACCGAAACGTGCAGCTCGCATGTAGAGCTTTGTGCGGACGGGAGTGTTAAGAGGGTAAACGTATGGGGCGCTATCGCTACTGCTGATGACGGTAATCATGGGCAGGCTTGGAATTACCCCAGCCGTGTGGGAGCGGAAGCTGCGGCTTTGAGAGAGTGCCAAAAAGAGGGTCCTAACTGTATTGTCAGGACATCTTTTACTAATTGCGCCGCAGTAGCCAGGGGAGAGGACGGGGCGCTAGGGTGGGCAAAGTATGACTACATGGACGATGCTGTAAACGCTGCCTATAAAGAATGCGAAGAACGGAGCAGCGATGAGTGTCGTTTACTCATAAAGATTTGCGCTGACGGGAAAGAGGACAACTAATCTGAGAATGCGGCCCGGTTCCGCCTGAGCCATCATAAAGTCCCGGTGGATACCATCCTTGGATACAACCCGGTCATTTCAGGGTGTTCTGAAATTTCACTACATTTATTACAACCTCTGGAGAGTTGCGGCCGTTTTCATATCCGACGTATTTCACCCAGCTATGAGGCGGGGTCACGGTGAACCAGAAATACGTTTTGGGGAAAAATACCTTGAACACCCCGAGCACCCCGAGCTTGGGGATAAGCTCTAGCTTGTAGCAGTCGATTTCACCCTGAGAGGTTGCTACCTTTTCAATTCCCTTCCGTTTGAATTCCACGTTATAAAGCTCGGGCTCGTTGGATAAGAATCCGGCTTTAATACTATCTCCGGATTGGAAGGGGAAGGTGCGGAGAGCCATAAATGCTTCTTCCATAATAAGGGTGTCCGGGGTAAAATCGTAAGTTTTGATTAGTGAGCCATCTCCTTTTAAATTCTCTCTTTCAAAAGTTACGGTCCTGAGCTTCGGATCAAGGGTTTTTTTGTCGATGTTGATGATTTCTCCGCGTGTGTTTTTAACTGTGCTAACAGTGCTTATAGGGTAAAACGTATCTTGAGCCTTAAATATTGACTCCGATACCCAGGTTACGTTTTCCGAAAATGGGTACAGGAGCCCTTTGCCTTCAAAAGTGAGCTTTAAAAAGTTCTCTCCGTCTCGGGTGAACTGCTCGGTTGTCCAATCCGCAGTCCACTTTGTGCCCCCCTCTTTGTATTCGACAACCATGGTGCCGCTCTCCTTAGCGCTCATAGGAGGGACTTTGAACGGCTCGGCACGAACCTCTAAGATGCTCAGGAGGAGCGCAGCCGTAAACAGGATAGTTATTGTTTTTAGTTTCATATTTACACCCCTCTCCTGAAATTATAAATTTGAAATACGGATTTTGCGAATAAATTACCCGTATTTTGGTAATGTCCTATTAAAAATGCTAATATGTCACTCATTATTACGCACTAATTTATGGGGTTTGTTCTCTAATTTAACATTCGGTCAATAAAACTATCTTGCTATAGCGCTACGTAGCTCTTAATACAACAGTGAAGAGGCTGATCGGGAGACGGATATGAAAAAGCGGTTTGGAGGGAATTATCTTATCTTCGGCATAATTATAGGGGTCTTACTAGGCGGGTTCGTAGGATCGTTTTTTCCCGAAACCGGAGTGGCGCTCGGGTTTTTAGGCACTCTCTTTCTAAATGCGCTGAAGATGATTGTCCTACCCCTAATCATCGTTTCCATTACGCTGAGTATTATGAAAGTCGGCAACCTAGGCTCGCTCGGTGTAAAGACCTTAATCTACTATCTGTTTACCACATGTATAGCGGTATTTATCGGCATACTTGTTGTAAACATCATACATCCCGGGGTTGGATCGGCCGTATTGAGCGGTGAGATGCCCGATATTGTTAAAGCGAAGGAGAATATGAGTCTCTTTGACGTTTTACTCCTGAAGTTTGTATCGCCGAACCTTTTTAATTCTGCTGAAGAGTTTGAAATACTTCCCCTTATTGTTGCCTCCATATTGTTCGGCGCGGCGTTTTCAGCACTCGGAAAGGAGAGTAAGGTCATCGAGGATATCTTCACCGTCTTAGACAAGGCTATTATGAAGATAATTCATTGGATTATGATCTTTACTCCGCTCGGCATTTTCGGTCTGATAGCCGATCGTATCGGTATGTCGGGCGGCGGGAGCGCTGTGCTTGAGCTTGCGATGGAGCTTAGTAAGTACGTCCTGAGTGTCGTGGTGGGTCTTGCAATACACGGTCTGGTCGTGCTTCCGATAATACTTTATTTGTTTTCAAAGAGAAGGCCGTTTGAATATGTAAAGCACCTGAGTAAGGCTCTCCTAACGGCTTTCTCGACAGCTTCCTCGTCAGCCACATTGCCGCTTACGATGGAGGGTGTTATAGAGGAGGCTAAGGTGAACCCTAAAGTGGGCAATTTTGTGCTTCCGCTCGGAGCCACGATTAATATGGACGGCACGGCGCTATATGAGGCTGTGGCCGTGATATTTATTGCACAGAGCTACGGTATAGATCTGAGCATTGCCCAGATGGTGATTGTATTCTTTACCGCCACTCTGGCCGCTATAGGGGCTGCGGGTATACCCGAGGCCGGCCTTGTCACAATGGTTCTGGTCCTACAGGCCGTAGGACTTCCGCTCGAGGGCGTAGGGCTCATACTTGCCATAGACTGGCTGCTCGACCGCTTCAGAACCACGGTTAACGTTTGGGGAGACTGCATCGGGGCAGCCGTAGTTGAGCGTTATGAAAACGGGGAGACAGAGAACCCGGGTGTGGGCAAATCATAGAGTTTCCCATAATATCAGAATATGAGTGAAAAAGTTCTTTTCTCATGGAGCGGCGGTAAGGACAGCGCGCTGGCACTTTATGAACTTCAAAAGAAGGGAGACTATGAGGTAGAGTCCTTGGTCACAACCGTGACGGCTGATTATGGCAGGGTCAGCATGCACGGTTTAAGGACTGAGCTCCTACACTCCCAATCAAAATCTTCGGGCCTACCCCTTGAAGAGGTCTTAATTGCAAAGGATGCTTCAAACGAGGAGTACGAAACGAATCTTAAAAGTACACTTACAAAATATAGAGACCGGGGTATCACGAAAATCGTGTTCGGGGATATATTCCTTCAGGATATAAAGGAATACCGGGAGACGCTTATGTCTGAAATCGGGATGGAGTGCATATTCCCCATTTGGGAATTAGACAGCTCTTTTCTTGCCGGGAGTTTTGTCGACAGCGGTTTTAGGGCTCTAGTCGTATGTGTCGATACCGGGCAATTAGACGCTGAATTTGCAGGCAGGGAGTTTGACGAGAGTTTTCTTTCAGACCTCCCAGCCGAGGTCGATCCGTGCGGAGAGAATGGGGAATTCCATACGTTAGTTTAAGAGATAGTGTAACTCACTAAATATACTGAACAATCTATTAATAAACCATACCACATAATGATAAATTGCGCAAGATGTTTTTTCAATTTAATGATAAGAATGTTTTGCTAATCATACAACTAGCCCTCTACTTAATAGGCTTGTTTTTTGTGTTCTTTTTTGATATAAAGAAATTAAAGGTTATGCTGCTCATTGATGGCCATAAATACTAATCATTTACATAATAACGAAATGGATAAGTGTGAAGTGCTCGTTTTATTGAGCGGAGGAGTTGATTCTGCAGCGTGTCTGCATTTTTATAAAGAATTAGGTCGTTTGCCGTGTGCTCTTTTTGTTGATTATGGACAGCTTGCAGCTGAAATTGAAAAAAAATGTGCTCGGGAAATAGTTAGTTTTTATTCTGTTCCGATTATGATTTCTAAATGGTCAGGACCAACAATTAAAAACTCGGGATTGATTAATGGTAGAAATGCTTTTTTATTATTTGCAGCATTAATGGAACGACCTGAGAATATCAATATTATTTCTATTGGACTTCATTCTGGTGTTGATTATCCTGACTGCTCGCAAGAATTTATCAAGGAAATTCAATCTATAATAGATATCTACGACAAGGCCAAAGTAGATATATCTGCTCCTTTCATAAACTTCACCAAGTATGAAATATATTCTTATTGTAGAAAAAATAATATTCCTATAGAGCTTACGTACAGCTGCGAAGAAGGTAAATTACCACCTTGTCGCAAATGCTTATCATGTATTGATAGGGAGTTACTTAATGTTAGCTGCTAGAAGAACACTAACACATAAATATGCAGGTAAGATTGAGTTGCCATTGTTAATACCTGCTTTTTCAAGTAAAGGTTTTGGATTTCAATATACTTTTGATGGTAAAGATGAACGAAATGATCAAAATAAAAGAGAATTTTCTGAAGTTGCCCACGCCATAAAGGAATTTACCAGATGGGATATGTATTCAGTTTTAATAAGTGCTTATGACTTAGAATTTGATCATCTTATTTCTCCAAACGAATCATTAGAGGATTTGATCGATTATTTATCTAAATCAACTATAGTTTTTATTGATAGTGGTGGTTATGAATTATCCAGTTCTTTTGATTCTAGCGAAGTGAAAACTTTCAAATACCAACCTAAAGAAGATTTTGATAAAGAAAATTATCAGCAAATATTAGAGAAGGTTTTAGATATCAAATCTGATTTGCATCTTATCATATCAAATTTTGATTACGAATCTAAAGGTAAACCTCTCGAAGAACAAATCCAGCTAGCGAATGAATTGTTTATAAAGTTCCCTGATTGTATCAACGATTTTATTTTAAAACCTTTTACAAAAGGTAGCACTGTGCTTGATCCTAATAAGATGTCCAAATCAGATTTTGAATCTTTAAGTCATTTTGACATTATCGGAGTAACAGAAAATGATTTAGGGCTCAATCTTCAAGATAGAATCAAGAGAATTGCAATTTTAAGAAAGGGATTAAATGATGCTGGGCTTGATACTCCAATTCATATATGGGGAGGTCTTGACCCGATAATAACTCCTCTATATTTTTTTGTTGGTGCTGATATTTTTGATGGAATATCTTGGATGCGGTATGGTTACAATAGAGGTGTTGCAATAAATAAAGTTAGCTATTCAATTTTAAAAGATGGATTAGGTTTAAGAACTTCACATCAGGAAAATGAAGCTTTTTTAGCCTTAAATAATCTCAGGCATTTAGATAACCTTTCAAGTTCATTGCTATATTGGTTTGATTTAGAAGGAAAAGATTTTTCTATGTTTGAGGAAGTTGGTCCAAAGTTAAAGAGTGCATACGATGAAATTAAAACTAACGTTTTAGGGAGGGGTAACTAATGGGTGGCAGTGGTGGTAGTACATATACAAGATCATGGTCTGAACCAGAACAGAAAAAAATTGATCAGGCCAGAGAGAAGGAACGTATACGCTTAGATAAAAATATTAATGACATACTAAACGATATACTGGTTAAGTTTAATAATAGAGATATTGATTGGACGAATGACAAATTAGATGACTTATTGGATATTCTTGGAGAATCTAATGAAATTGAAAAAATTCTTTTAGGTGGCTCTGTTGCGAAACATACTCATGTCAACGGAATTAGTGATGTTGATGCACTTATAATACTTGACAAAAGTGAATATAAAACAAAATCCCCCAAAGAGCTAATCGATATGTTTCGTAGAGATTTGAAAATCAAATTAGATTCAAGTGATGTTGAAGACGTTCTCAAGGGTAAGCTCGCCGTTACTATACAATACAAAGATGATAAGGGAGAAATTCAACTATTACCAGCATTGCGATCAGGAAAGAAAATTTTAATTCCTTCCTCAGATAGTAAATCATGGAATGAAATTAATCCCGCAATCTTCCAGCAAGCCTTAAGCAAAGCAAATAAAAAAACAGACTTTAATCTAATCCCAACAATAAAATTATTTAAGTCAATCAACGATGGATTGCCAAAACAGAAACAACTTACAGGTTATCATATAGAAGCTTTAGCAATCCACTCGGTAAAAAATTATACTGGACCGAATACCCCTAAATCTCTTTTAATAAACTTAATAGAATACTCCTCAGAAAAAGTCTTAAATACTATAAAGGATACAACAGGACAATCTAGCAAGGTAGACGCTTATTTAGGAAGATCTAATAGCGTTGAGAGAAAATATATTTCTCAAATCTTAACTAGCATAGGACGTAGATTAGTAACTGCAACAAATGTATCACAGTGGCGAACATTATTTGAAGATTGAGGATGAGTAAAGTTTCAAAGAAAGAAGTTGAACGTCAATACAGGGTATTAAAACAAACCTTGGAAATGCATGCAATTTTGCGTGATAGGTATGCATTTTATTCATCTTTTTCAGAAAAAACACTCCTGGTTTTTTCAATATTAATAATCTCCACAGTTTTTGCTAAGAATGAAATATATTCAATAGTTGGTCTTGATCCAGATAATGGTCAAATATTTATTGGTTTTGCATCCGTTGTAATCTTAACTTTTACAATTCTTATGATGGTGTTTGATTGGAAAAAAAAATCTTATATATACGATAATGCTGCTAACAGATGGGCTGAAGTATTAAAATTATTTAGAGATTGTAGGCTTGAAGATGATACATGGCCAGAATCAGAACTAAGTAATCTATCCAAAGCCTACTGGGACGTAGATAGAAATACACCTAGCATTCCTGCTAGTGAATTTAATGGACTAAAATCAAAATATCTTAAAAAAGTTGCAATCAGTAAATGTATGAGCAAGTATCCGTATTGCCCTAAATTGATTTTAGAAATTCTACTGTGTTTTTCAGACTCATTTAAAGCTATTAAAGATAGTATTAATTCCGAAGGAGGAGAATCATAATATGAATACAAATAGTCTGATCTCACATTCTAACCTAACAGAACTATATGTGGAATTAAAGGATGTAGTTATTAAGGAAGGCTATAACGATGAAATAGATTGGCAAAATTCCCGCGACATCGACAATCTAACTGAGAGTGAATTTCTTCAAGAATCTGCATGGGTGATTCTAAATACTGGTATGCGAGAAAAAGTTATAAGAGGACTTTTTGACGAGATTTCCGAAGCCTTTTTAGATTGGAAAAGTGCTGATATAATTGTTCAGAATGATCAATCTTGTATGGACTCAGCTTGTGCTATCTTTAATAATACTCGAAAAGTAGAAGCAATAATATCATTATGCCGAAGAGTTAGTGAACTAGGAATTAACAACATAATAACCTCAATTAAAACAGAGGGTGTCGAGTATTTAAAGTCGTTTAAATTTATTGGACCCATTACTAGCTACCACTTAGCAAAAAATATAGGACTTGATGTGGTAAAACCTGACAGACATTTGGTTAGAATCGCACATGCTACTAAAATTTATGATCCACTAAAGTTATGTTTAAAAATATCAAAAGCAACTGGTGACAAAATTTCAGTTGTTGATTTGGTTCTTTGGAGATATGCAACTTTAAACAATAACTATATTACCCTTTTTAAACAATACAGAATGTAGCTATTAACATTTGATACCAGAAGTAAAATTTAATTACTTGATTTCATTATAAGTCTAGGAAAATGTTGGTTATCATCTAAAAATTCGGCAATATATCACAGTAATAAAAACGTTCATCCCGTAATACTATTTCGCCAAGTTTGTGATCTATTGGCTTTTTAAAGATCGGACCATCGTAGGTGAAGGTATGAAATTCTCCGTTTTCTCCGCAGGGATCAATTCCTGGTGGAAGGTCATTTAAAAATTGTTTATTAAATTCCCTTCCTACAAATTCTTCTCCTAGTGCATGAGAATCTACACAAATAGTTAAAGCCTCGAATCCTGAATCAATAAAGTCTTCCGCTAGTTCTGCTGTATCTAGATTCCATAGTGGAAACAAACACTTCATATTAATCTTATTGAGCAGTATTTCTCGATATTTCTTAATGTCCTCCAAATATAAATCACCAAAAACTACCTGGCTAATACCGACCTCTTTAAATTTGGTTAGAACATCTATAAAACTATTTTCATATTCATGGTTAGCAGCATTCTTCGAAATCAAAACTTTTTCAAGCGGAATATTCAAAGACTCCGCCTGTCGTTCCAGCAAATCGGTGCGTAAACCATGCATACTGACTCTATCGTAATTGCATGTGACAGTTGTTATAAGAGATGTGATTTCATATTTCCCACTTTTCTGAATTTCATAGAAAGCTAGAGAGCTATCCTTACCACCGCTCCATGAAAACACTATAGGCACCTTATTCATCTAATAACCTTCCTGTATATCAATATTATCTTTCAGATACAAGGCACCTCCGTATCCATGTAGATCAATGTTTCTAAATTTATACCTCAGCTTTTTTATGTATTTACTTTTCATTATTTGTATGATTCCAGGTTCAATTTCATTGTGCTCTACATTTTCATTTTCTGATGGATATATTTTTATCCATTCAAACATAGTCTGGATTTCAAGTCTTAATTGTAATCTTCGATCAATTAATTCTTGTTCATCTTTAGCAGATTCTAGAAAGGAATATACTTCCTTTATGCTATCTTTCTTATTTTTTAGCTTTTCCCGCTGTTTAGTTAAATCTTCTATTTCCTGAATATGTTTCATGTTATCTGCTTTCAATGTATCTCTAGCTCTACGCTTTTCGGTAACTTTTTCATCGTAAATTCTCTTGTTCTCCTCCTCATCTGTTATACCAATTGTTTCTAGTAAATTATCAATCTGAGAATCTAGGTCGATTAACTTAAAATTGTTCTCTGATATTTTGTGTTCTTTTTCCTTTATAAGATTGGTTGTTTCATCTTTGTCTGGTAATAGTTTGTTAATATCCATCTCGTCAAAATTCTCAAAGAATATCCTTTCAAATTCATCGTAACGTACTGACTTAGCTGTACAAACCCTTTCTTCTCTATTAACTTTTAAATCTGGTGTTTTTCGACGGTTTAATTTAGCTGCTATATTTGCATCGATTTGTTTTTGATCTTTTTTTATATCTATTGAAACTTTATTTTTTCGTCTTCTGCTATCACAAATAAGGTATTTAGTACCTTTATCCACAAACTGCATTGAGCTACCACATATGCCGCATTTAACAACATGTGAAAACAAATTATTCCCTTTATCCTTATTACCACCACCACCACCATTTCCAGGAAATTTACTATTTTGCTTAATAAGCTCTTGTACTCTGTAAAATAAACTTTCGTCTATTACCTTTGGATAGTAATCTTTTATGGGATCACCTTGTGCAACTGGTATTTCTCTTTCTTCTTCTATACCATTTTTAATGATAATTTTGATTTCCATTTTATGTGGCTGATATTCTCCGATTAATTTCCTATTTCGTAGTATTTTATTTAGGGGCTGAAGTAGCTAAGGAGTAGAAAGAAGTCTAAAATAGCTACTATGTACCAACGAAAAAGCAGACTTACCCCAAGTCAACAAAGCAAACTGATAGAGCACTTCGTGGCCGGCACAA
>Ga0114931_10005585_pt1 | contig 15537 bp, 12 predicted proteins | sample 2SBtaG_FD_89579 | JGI IMG/M metagenome (GOLD analysis project Ga0114931, IMG submission 89579) | Deep subsurface microbial communities from Kolumbo volcano to uncover new lineages of life (NeLLi) - 2SBTROV14_V59a metaG | ecosystem: Environmental > Aquatic > Marine > Volcanic | place: Kolumbo...
CACCACGCGCTTCCGCCATCACCTTCGTGATCGCCGCCGTCAGCGTCGTCTTACCATGGTCAACATGACCAATCGTGCCTACGTTTACATGCGGCTTCGTTCGCTCAAATTTTTCCTTGGACACGCCCGTATACCTCGTTAGCTATTGAATTCAACGATCAGGATGCTTTCTTTACGACTGCGTCGGCAATACTTGCCGGCGCCTCGGAATATTTTTCAAATTCCATGGAATAGGTTGCCCGCCCCTGGGTTGCCGAACGCAGGTCGGTTGAATAACCGAACATTTCCGCCAGCGGAACTTCGGCATGAATAATTCTTCCGGCAGGACCTTCATCCATGCCCTGCGTGATACCGCGACGCCGGTTCAGATCGCCCATCACATCACCCAGGTAATCCTCCGGGGTCACCACTTCAACTTTCATAATCGGTTCAAGCAGGACCGGGGCGGCATTCAGGGTGCCGGATCTGAAGGCCATCGAACCGGCAATTTTGAAGGCCATCTCACTGGAATCGACATCGTGATAGGAACCGTCAAACAGGGTCACCTTGATATCCACCACCGGGTAGCCACCCAGCGCACCGCTTTCCATCTGTTCCTGCACGCCCTTGTCGACTGATGAGATGTATTCCCGCGGTACAGCCCCACCGACAATAGCGTTTTCGAATTCATAGCCTTCGCCCTGTGCCTGTGGCTCCAGCTTCAGCCACACATGACCGTACTGGCCGCGACCACCGGACTGACGCACAAACTTGCCTTCCTGCTCCACTGACTTGCGGATCGTTTCGCGGTAAGCGACCTGCGGCGCACCGACATTGGCCACCACACTGAACTCGCGCTTCATGCGCTCGACGATAATATCGAGATGCAGCTCACCCATGCCGGAAATAATCGTCTGCCCGGATTCCTCATCCGTCGCCACGCGAAATGACGGGTCTTCCTTGGCGAGTTTCTGCAGGGCGATGCCCATCTTTTCCTGATCTGCCTTGGTCTTCGGTTCGACAGCCACGGAAATGACCGGCTCCGGAAATTCCATGCGTTCCAGGGTAATCACGTTCTCGGCGTCACACAGGGTGTCGCCCGTCGTGACATCCTTGAGTCCGACGGCGGCCGCTATATCACCGGCGCAGACTTCCCTGATTTCCTCGCGGCTGTTGGAATGCATCTGCAGGATGCGTCCAATACGTTCCTTCTTGCCCTTGACCGGGTTGAAAATGGTGTCGCCTGAATTTAGCACGCCGGAATAGACACGGAAGAATGTCAGATTACCGACAAACGGGTCGGTGGCAATCTTGAATGCCAGCGCGGCAAACGGCTCATCATCGGAGGCCGCACGGCTTGCCTCGGTCTCATCTGCATCATCCAGATGACCGGTAATCGCCGGCACATCGGCCGGTGACGGCAGGTAATAGACGACGGCATCCAGCATGGCTTGCACACCCTTGTTCTTGAAGGCGGAGCCGCACAGTACCGGCACGATTTCATTGACCAGGGTGCGCTGACGCAGCCCCTCCCGAATCTCGTCCTCGGAGAGTTCGCCGGCATCCAGGTATTTCTCCATTAGCACTTCGGTGGCCTCGGCTGCGGCTTCCATCAGATGTTCACGCCATTCGCTGCAGGCGGCGGCCATGTCGGCCGGGATATCCTGTTCCTCGTAGCTCGTACCCATATCGGCTTCGTTCCAGTAAATGGCCTGCTGGCGAATCAAGTCAACCACGCCCTTGAAATTTTCCTCGGCACCGATCGGCAGCTGCAGTGGCACAGCCGTAGCGCCCAGCCGTTCCCTGATCTGCCCGACCACACGCAGAAAGTCTGCACCGGCACGATCCATCTTGTTGACGAACGCCATGCGCGGTACGTGGTACTTGTTGGCCTGGCGCCAGACTGTTTCGGACTGTGGCTCTACACCACCAACCGCACAGAACACGGCACAGGCACCGTCCAGCACCCGCAGTGAACGTTCCACCTCGATGGTGAAATCCACATGTCCGGGGGTGTCGATGATATTGATGCGGTGTTGATCAAACTGCTTGTCCATGCCCTGCCAGAAGCAGGTGGTGGCCGCAGACGTAATCGTGATACCGCGCTCCTGTTCCTGCTCCATCCAGTCCATGACGGCTGCACCGTCATGCACTTCACCAATCTTGTGCGAGATGCCCGTGTAGAACAGGATACGCTCGGTGGTCGTGGTCTTGCCTGCATCGATATGCGCCATAATTCCGACGTTTCGGTAGCGATCGATTGGAGTCTTGCGTGCCACTGTCTTGATCCGGTTCTATATAAAAGGTATTAATCGGTAGCTTACCAGCGGTAGTGCGAGAAGGCCTTGTTGGCATCCGCCATCCGGTGGGTTTCTTCACGTTTCTTCACAGCGCCGCCACGGCTCTCGGCGGCATCCAGCAACTCGCCGGCCAGCCTCAGCGGCATGGACTTTTCGCTTCGGTTGCGGGCGGCATCCAGCACCCAGCGCATCGCGAGCGTGGTACGGCGCACCGAGCGCACTTCAACCGGTACCTGGTAAGTGGCGCCGCCGACACGACGGGATTTCACTTCAACCATCGGGCGCACGTTATCCAGTGCCTTGTCCAGCACCTCAAGCGGCTGTTCCTTGCTCTTCTCGGAAATCTGGTCGAGCGCTCCGTAGATAATTCTTTCTGCAACGGACTTCTTCCCGGAACGCATGACCATATTGATGAACTTGGTCAGCATTTCACTGCTGTACTTGGGATCCGGGAGGATCTCCCGTGCACCGATGACTCTTCTTCTGGACATGCGACGTTACCGTTACCTTATCTTGTTAGCGTTAGTTCAGGACTTGGGCCGCTTGGCGCCGTACTTGGAACGGCCCTGGCGGCGACTCGTGACACCTGAGGTATCGAGGCTGCCGCGCACGGTGTGATAGCGCACACCCGGCAGGTCCTTGACACGACCGCCACGAATCAGGACCACTGAGTGCTCCTGGAGGTTATGTCCCTCACCACCGATATAGGTGGTCACCTCAAAACCGTTGGTCAGTCGTACCCGTGCGACCTTGCGCAGGGCAGAGTTCGGTTTCTTCGGGGTCGTCGTATACACACGGGTACAGACGCCGCGTTTCTGCGGGCATGCCTCGAGTGCCGGGACATTACTCTTGTCACGTTTCCTGCTGCGCGGCTTGCGCACTAACTGATTGATAGTCGTCATGCCCGATAAACCCTGAAATAAGACCGGAAATAAATTCTAAAGTCCTGAAAACAAACGACAGGCCGGTCGAAACCGGCCTGTCGGGGAAGCGGAATTTTAGAGACAGGACCCAGCCCTGTCAAGCAAGTTTTATTAATCGCCGCTATTCGGCCGGGGACTCCGCCACATCCCCGGTTTCGATACTCTCGGCGGCATCCACGGCGGCCATCTCCTCGGCGATCTCGATCGGTTCCAGATTGCGACGCCGGCGGCGTTCCTCGTGGTACGCCAGACCGGTCCCCGCCGGGATCAGGCGGCCCAAAATAACGTTCTCTTTCAGCCCCCGGAGACTGTCCTTGCTACCGCGGACCGCCGCCTCGGTCATCACCCGGGTGGTCTCCTGGAACGAGGCCGCCGAGATGAAAGATTCCGTCGCCAGCGAGGCCTTGGTAATGCCCAGCAACAGCGGGCTCCAGTTCGCCGGCTCCTTGTCATCCCGGATCAGGCGCTCGTTGACCTCGAGCACCCGGGCCCGTTCGACCTGTTCACCCTTCAGGAAGGGGCTGTCACCGGGTTTGGTGACCTCCGCCTTGCGCAGCATCTGGCGCAGGATGACCTCGATATGCTTGTCATTGATCTTGACGCCCTGCAACCGGTAGACATCCTGGATTTCCTTGACCAGGTAATCCGCCATGGTCTCGGTACCCAGCAGGCGCAGGATATCGTGGGCGCCGGGTTCGCCATCAACCAGCGTCTCGCCCTTCTCGATATGCTCGCCCTCGAACACGGTGACATGCCGCCACTTCGGAATCAGTTCTTCATGCGTCTCGCCATCGGCCTGGGTAATCACCACGCGCTGCTTGCCCTTGGTATCCTTGCCGAAGCCGACTGTACCGGAGGTTTCCGCCAGAATCGTCGGCTCCTTCGGCTTGCGCGCCTCGAACAGGTCCGCCACACGCGGCAGACCACCGGTGATATCACGGGTCTTGGATGACTCCTGCGGAATACGTGCAATAATGTCGCCCACTTCGACAGACACACCATCTCCCAGCCCGATAATGGCCGCGGCCGGCAGGAAGTATTGTGCGTCCAGATCGGTACCGGCGATCTTCAATGCCTCACCGTTACCGTCCACCAGCTTGACCATGGGGCGCAGGTCCTTGCCGGCACTGCCGCGTTGTTTCGGATCGGTGATGACCTGGCTGGTCAAACCGGTAATCTCGTCAGTGGTTTCCTGCACGGAAATCCCGTCCACGAAGTCGCTGAAGCGCACCACACCGGCAACCTCGGTTACGATCGGGTGGGTATGCGGATCCCAGTTGGCAATCACACTGCCGCCAGTAACGGTATCACCATCGGCTACGCTGATGACGGCGCCATAGGGAACCTTGTAACGTTCACGCTCACGGCCAAACTCGTCAACAATGCCGATTTCACCGGAGCGGGACACTGCCACGAGATTGCCGTTCTTGTTGGTCACGGTCTTGATATTGTGAAGCTTGACGGAACCGTTGGACTTTACCTCGACGCTGTTGACCGTCGCCGCACGACTGGCCGCGCCACCAATATGGAAAGTACGCATGGTCAACTGCGTGCCGGGCTCGCCGATCGATTGTGCCGCAATGACGCCAATGGCTTCGCCGGCATTGACCATGTGCCCGCGCGCCAGGTCGCGACCGTAGCAGGAAGCGCAAACCCCGTAACGATTATCACAGGTAATCGGCGAACGCACCTTGATTTCATCGACGCTTTTTTGTTCAAGCCGTTCAACCCAGTCCTCGTCCAGCAGGGTTCCAATCGGTGCGATCACCTCGTCGCTGCCGGGTACGAGCACATCCTCGGCAGTAATACGCCCCAATACACGCTCGCGCAGGGGTTCCACCACGTCACCGCCTTCAACCAGCGGGTTCAGGATCAGCCCCTCAGCAGTACCACAATCAACGCCAATGACGACCATGTCCTGGGCCACATCCACCAGGCGACGGGTCAGGTAACCGGAGTTCGCTGTCTTCAGGGCGGTATCAGCCAGGCCCTTGCGGGCACCATGGGTCAAAATGAAGTACTGCAACACGTCCAGCCCCTCGCGGAAGTTGGCCGTGATCGGCGTCTCGATAATTGAGCCGTCCGGCTTGGCCATCAGTCCGCGCATACCGGCCAGCTGCCGGATCTGCGCGGCCGAACCACGCGCACCGGAATCAGCCATCATGTAGACCGAGTTGAACGAAGGCTGACGGACAGTATTGCCGTCAGCATCGGTGACTTCTTCCGTTCCCAGCCGGTCCATCATGGCCTTGGCCACCTGATCATTGGTGCGTGACCAGATATCGACCACCTTGTTATAACGTTCACCCATGGTCACCAGGCCCGAGGTGTACTGGTTCTGGATTTCCATGACCTCTTCCTCGGCTTCGCCAAGAATCTTCACCTTGGATTCCGGGATGGTCATGTCCTCGATACCGAACGATACCGCCGCGCGCGTGGCAAAGGAGAAACCCATGTACATCATCTGGTCAGCGAATATCACCGTCTCCTTCAGGCCGACACGGCGATAACAGGCATTGATCAGGCTGGAGATAGCCTTCTTGGTCATGTCCTGGTTCACCAGGCTGAACGGCAGCCCCCTGGGCAGCAGCTCGGACAACAGTGCGCGGCCGGCCGTGGTTTCAACCAGCCGGTAGTCTTCCTGCAGCTCACCGGCATCATCGAATTCCTCGATGTGCAACCGGACCTTGATACGGGCATGTAGCGACGCATAACCTGTTTCGTAGGCGCGGTGCACCTCGTGAATATCGGAGAACGCCATGCCCTCGCCCATCGCATTGATCGACTCGCGGGTCATGTAATAGAGCCCAAGCACGACATCCTGCGACGGCACGATGATTGGCTCGCCATTGGCCGGGGAAAGAATATTGTTGGATGACATCATCAATGCGCGCGCTTCCAGCTGGGCTTCAATGGACAGCGGGACATGCACCGCCATCTGGTCACCATCAAAGTCGGCATTGAATGCCGCGCAGACCAGTGGGTGCAGCTGGATGGCCTTGCCTTCGATCAGCACCGGCTCGAAAGCCTGGATACCGAGACGATGCAGGGTCGGTGCACGATTGAGCATGACCGGGTGTTCGCGGATCACTTCTTCCAGAATATCCCAGACCTCGGGACCTTCCCGCTCCACCAGCTTCTTGGCTGCCTTGATGGTGGTCGCCAGACCACGCAGTTGCAGCTTGCTGAAGATAAACGGCTTGAACAGCTACAGTGCCATGCGCTTTGGCAGACCACACTGGTGCAGCTTCAGTGTCGGGCCCACCACAATCACGGAACGGCCGGAATAATCCACCCGCTTGCCAAGCAGGTTCTGACGGAAACGGCCCTGCTTGCCCTTGATCATGTCAGCCAGTGACTTCAGCGGGCGCTTGTTGGTCCCGGTGATGGCACGCCCGCGGCGGCCATTATCAAGTAATGCATCCACCGATTCCTGCAGCATGCGCTTCTCGTTGCGCACGATAATGTCCGGTGCATTCAGTTCCAGCAATCGCTTCAGACGGTTGTTGCGGTTGATCACGCGACGGTACAGGTCGTTCAGGTCGGATGTTGCAAAACGCCCACCGTCCAGCGGTACCAGCGGGCGCAGTTCCGGCGGCAATACCGGCAGCACAGTCAGCACCATCCATTCCGGGTGATTACCGGATTCGATAAAGGACTCCACCAGCTTGAGACGCTTGCCAAAACGTTTGAGTTTTGTTTCCGACCGGGTTCCACCGATCTCGTCACGCAGCTTGGCCGCTTCTACCTGCAGGTCGATATCTCTCAGCAGTGCATCGACGGCCTCGGCCCCCATGCGGGCATCGAATTCATCGCCGTTCTCCTGGATTGCTTCGAGGTAGGCCTCGTCGGACAATAACTGACCACGTTCCAGCGTGGTCATACCGGGATCGACCACCACGTAGGCCTCGAAATACAGGACCCGTTCAATATCGCGCAGGGTCATGTCCAGCAACAGACCGATACGCGATGGCAGCGACTTGAGAAACCAGATGTGGGCCGCCGGGCTGGCCAGCTCGATATGACCCATGCGCTCACGGCGTACCTTTGCCAGCGTCACTTCGACACCACACTTTTCGCACACGACACCGCGATGCTTGAGACGCTTGTATTTGCCGCACAGGCACTCGTAATCCTTGACCGGACCAAAGATCTTGGCACAGAACAGGCCATCGCGCTCCGGCTTGAAAGTCCGGTAGTTTATGGTTTCCGGTTTCTTTACCTCGCCATAGGACCAGGAACGAATCATGTCAGGCGACGCCAGTCCAATACGGATGGAATCGAAATCGTCGGTTTGCCCTTGTGGCTTCAAAAGATTGAGTAAGTCTTTCATCGTCTCTCCTGCGTGTGCAGCGTCGAGTGTCGTAATCCCGGGAAACGGACCTTAAGTCAGTCCTGCTCCAGTTCCATGTTGATGCCCAGCGAACGAATTTCCTTCACCAGAACATTGAAGGATTCCGGCATACCGGCATCCATATGGTGATTACCATCAACAATGTTCTTGTACATCTTGGTCCGGCCGTTCACATCATCGGATTTCACGGTCAGCATTTCCTGCAGGGTGTAGGCTGCGCCGTAGGCCTCCAGCGCCCATACCTCCATCTCACCGAAACGCTGGCCACCGAACTGGGCCTTGCCGCCCAGCGGCTGCTGGGTCACCAGGCTGTATGGCCCGGTCGAGCGGGCATGCATCTTGTCATCGACCAGGTGGTTCAGCTTGAGCATGTACATATAGCCCACCGTCACCTCACGGTCGAAAGCATTACCGGTGCGCCCGTCGTACAAGGTCGTCTGGCCGGACTCCGGCAGGTCGGCAAGCTTCAGCATGTGTTTGATCTCCTTCTCGGAAGCCCCGTCAAATACCGGTGTGGCCATTGGTACACCACCCTTCAGGTTCTCTGCCAGCCGGTTGATTTCGTCATCGTCAAGGGAATCCAGGTCTTCCTGATGGCCGCTGGTGTTATAGACCTGCCCCAGGAACTTGCGAATCTCGGCTGTCTTGCGCTGCTCTTCCAGCATCTTGCCGATCTTCAACCCGACGCCTTTCGCCGCCCAGCCAAGATGGGTCTCCAGTACCTGACCGATGTTCATCCGTGAGGGCACACCCAGCGGGTTCAGCACGATATCCACCGAGGGGCCATCTTTGGTATAGGGCATGTCCTCAACCGGCTGAATCATGGAGATCACGCCTTTGTTACCGTGGCGACCGGCCATCTTGTCGCCCGGCTGTACCCGGCGTTTGACGGCAAGATAGACCTTCACCATCTTCAGTACACCCGGCGCCAGGTCATCACCGGTCGTGATCTTGGCCTTCTTTTCCTCGAAGCGTCTGTCAAAATCCTTGTGCAGTGCCTTCAACTGCTCGCCGGCCTTCTCGAGATTTTCGTTGGCATCCTCGTTGCGCAACCGGATCTCGAACCACTTGTCACGACCAATACCAGCCAGGTAATCCCGGGTCACTTTGGCGCCTGATGCCAGTTTATCCGGCCCGCCCTCGGCGACCTTGCCCTGCAGCAGTTTCTCGACACGCTGGTAGATATCATCCTCCATGATGCGCAACTGGTCATTCAGGTCCTTGCGTACCTGGGAGACCTGTTCTTCCTGGATCTGCAGCGCACGCTGGTCTTTCTCCACGCCATCACGCGTGAATACCTGTACGTCGATGACCGTGCCGTCCATGCCGGAAGGTACGCGCAGGGAGGTATCCTTCACGTCAGCGGCCTTTTCGCCGAAGATGGCGCGCAGCAGTTTTTCCTCCGGCGTCAGCTGGGTCTCACCCTTCGGCGTGACCTTGCCCACCAGGATGTCACCCGGCTTCACTTCCGCACCGATGTAAACGATGCCGGATTCATCCAGCTTGGCGAGGGCGCTTTCCCCAACGTTGGGGATGTCACCGGTCACTTCCTCGGAACCCAGCTTGGTGTCCCGCCCCACGCAGGTCAGTTCCTCGATATGGATGGTGGTAAAACGATCTTCCTCCACCACGCGTTCCGAAATCAGGATCGAATCCTCGAAGTTGTAGCCGTTCCATGGCATAAAAGCGACCAGCAGGTTCTGGCCCAGCGCCAGTTCACCCATGTCGGTACTGGGTCCATCGGCGAGCACATCACCACGTGCGATTCCGTTACCCGGTGAAACCAGTGGTCGCTGGTTGATACAGGTATTCTGATTCGAGCGGGTGTACTTGGTCAGGTTGTAGATGTCCACACCGGGCTCGCCGGCAACGGTTTCATTATCGTTGACCCGGACCACAATACGGCCGGCATCCACGGTGTCCACCACACCACCGCGCCTGGCGACGACGGTCACACCGGAATCCACCGCCACGGTACGCTCGACACCAGTACCAACCAGCGGCTTCTCGGTGATCAGGGTCGGTACCGCCTGACGCTGCATGTTCGACCCCATCAGGGCACGGTTAGCATCATCGTGCTCAAGGAACGGGATCAATGCCGCGGCCACCGAAACAATCTGCTTCGGGGAGACGTCAATATAGTCCACCTGGTCCGGCAACGAGGTCATAAACTCATTCTGGTTGCGGCAGGTTACCAGGTCATCGATCAGGTAACCCTTTGCATCGACCGTGGCATTGGCCTGGGCGATGGTGTATTCACCCTCTTCAATGGCGGACAGGTATTCGACCTTGTCGGTGACCCGGCTGTTTTCCACCTTGCGATACGGCGTCTCCAGGAAACCGTAGTCATTGGTACGCGAGTAGACAGCCAGCGAGTTGATCAGGCCGATATTCGGGCCTTCCGGGGTTTCAATCGGACAAACACGTCCGTAGTGTGTCGGGTGCACATCACGGACCTCGAAACCGGCACGCTCGCGTGTCAGGCCACCCGGACCCAGCGCCGACACCCGGCGCTTGTGGGTGACTTCGGACAGCGGATTATTCTGGTCCATAAACTGGGACAGCTGACTGGAACCGAAGAATTCCTTGATCGCCGCCGCCACCGGTTTTGCGTTGATCAGTTCCTGCGGCATCAGGCTTTCCGACTCGGCCATGCTGAGCCGCTCCTTCACCGCACGCTCGACGCGTACCAGGCCGATACGAAACACATTTTCCGCCATCTCACCGACACAGCGGATGCGGCGATTACCCAGATGGTCGATATCATCCACGATGCCCAGGCCGTTGCGGATGTCGATCAGCACCTTCATTACAGCGAGGATGTCTTCTTTGGAAAGCGTGCCTTCGCCGGTCAACTCGTCACGGCCGACACGGCGATTGAACTTCATCCGGCCAACCGCCGACAAGTCATAGCGCTCGGTGGTAAAGAACAGGTTCTTGAACAGGTTCTGGGCCGCATCCCTGGTTGGCGGCTCACCCGGGCGCATCATCCGGTAAATCTCGACCATGGCCTCCAGCGCAGTAGTCGTCTGGTCGATACGCAAGGTGCTGGAGATATACGGACCACGATCCAGGTCATTTACATAGAGTGTCCTGATCTCCTTGATCCCTGCCTCGCGCAGCTTGTCAAACAGCTCCTGCGTAATTTCGTCATTCGCATTGGCGATCACCTCGCCGGTTTCCTTGTCGATCACATTGTGCGCAAGGATCTTTCCGACCAGGTAGTCATCCGGCACGACCAGCGACTTGACAGCAGTCTTTTCCAGCTCGCGGATATGCTTCGCTGTAATCCGGCGTCCTTCTTCGACAATGACCTTGCTCTTGACCTTGATATCGAACGTTGCGGTTTCACCACGCAAGCGCTCGGCCACCAGGTTAAGCTTGACTTCCTTCTTGGTGATATTGAATTTGTTGGTCTCGAAGAATATGTCGAGAATCTCCTCATTATCATAGCCGAGTGCGCGCAACAGGATCGTTGCCGGCAGCTTGCGACGACGGTCGATGCGTACGAACAGGGAATCCTTGGGATCGAATTCCATGTCCAGCCAGGAACCCCGGTAGGGAATCACGCGTGCCGAAAACAGCAGCTTGCCTGATGAATGGGTCTTGCCCTTGTCGTGGTCGAAAAATACGCCGGGAGAACGGTGCAACTGGGATACAATGACGCGTTCCGTCCCATTGATAACGAAGGTACCGTTCTCGGTCATCAGTGGCAGTTCGCCCATGTAGACTTCCTGCTCCTTGATGTCCTTGACCTTGTTGGAATCCTTCGGCGCTTCCTTATCATAGATAATCAGCCGGCACAGGGCGCGCAGCGGGGCCGCATAGGTCAGGCCGCGCAGCTGGCATTCCTTGACATCGAATGCCGGTTCACCAAGACGGTAGCTCACGTAGTCAAGCGCGGCATTACCGGAGTAACTGACAATCGGGAATACCGACTTGAATGCAGCATGCAGACCCTTTTCACTACGTCCGTCGGGGTCTTTGTCTGCCTGCAGGAAAGCGCGATAGGATTCCAGCTGGGTCGCCAGCAAATACGGCACGTCCAGGATACTGTGGCGTTTACCAAAGTCCTTGCGAATGCGTTTCTTCTCGGTGAAACTGTAGGCCATCGGATTTCCTCTTCAGTCACTGTTCGGGAAGCGTATCAGCACACCTGACTCCCCGGACAACAGCAAAGCACCGGCATGTGGCCGGCACGGTTACTCTACTTTAAACAAACAGGGACAGGCTGTTCGCCTTCCTGGCGAACAGCCGGCCCTGTACTACTGCGGCTGTGTTAATCACGCAATAACTACGTGCATACCGCTTACTTGAGTTCGACGCTGGCGCCGGCCTCTTCAAGCTGCTTCTTGATGTCCTCGGCTTCGTCCTTCGCTGCAGCCTCCTTGACGGTGGACGGCACACCTTCCACCATTCCCTTGGCTTCCTTGAGGCCAAGACCGGTAATGCTGCGAACCACCTTGATAACGGACACTTTGTTTTCGCCAAAGCTGGACATGACGACATCGAACTCATTCTTCTCTTCGACAGCAGCCGCATCGCCACCACCGGCAGCCGGGGCTGCAGCAACTGCAGCAGCAGCAGTCACGCCAAACTTCTCTTCCATCGCGGAAATCAGGTCAACAACCTCCATGACAGTCATGCCGGAGATAGTCTCCAGGATCTCTTCTTGTGAAACGGCCATAACAAATACTCCTTCTCAAATTAAGTTTGTAGCTGACAGCCGGTAGCTGGCAGCTGTCTGGTCAAGCTGCCTGCTGCTTCTGATCACGAACGGCTGCCACGGTGCGAACCATTTTGCCCGGGACTTCATTGAGTGTCCTGACAAACTTCGCAACGGGGGCCTGCATGACAGACATCAGCATACTGAGTGCCTGGTCGCGGGTCGGGAGCTTCGCCAGCCGGTCAATATCGGTCGGCTCCAGCAGTTCACCACCCACTGACAACATGGTGACCGAGAACCTGTCATGCTCTTTTGCAAAGTCCTTGGCCACGCGTGCTGCCGCACCCGGGTCTTCCTGTGAAAACGCCAGGATAAGCGGACCGGTCAGACGGTCACTCATGCACTCGAAGTCAGTGTCCGCAAGGGCACGACGCGCCAGCGTATTTTTTACGACGCGCAGATAGACATTGTCCTCACGCGCCTTGATACGCAGGTTGGTCAGGTCCTCTACCGACAGGCCGCAATATTCCGCGGCCACAGCCGAATAGGCGCCCCTGGCGACCTCGCTGACTTCAGCCACAACAGCCTTTTTCTCTTCAAGAGTCAATGCCATTGCATTTACCTCGTTAAGGAATCCCCCGGGGCATGAAACCACCGGTTTTATCCCTGTTTTACCACACGCCAGCCAACCACACTGACGCACCTGTTTGGTGACTTGAAGACAGAAAGACTGTCACGACGCCACCCTCTGCGCAGGCCGAACTGCTTACTGCAATTCCATTAAACCGGTGCCCCGGCACCTGCGGTCTTTGACGGCCGCCGGCAACTGCCGGCAAGCGCCAAATCCTCTTTGACTCTCTCCCCTCCCTTTCAGGGGAGGGGTTGGGGGAATAGTGCTTGTATACTCAGCCCCCCTCTCCTCATCTCTCTCCTCCAGCGGGAAGATGGAAATTTCAAAATAAATCTAAAATAAATCTATATATCCAGTGAAGCCTGGTCGACCTGCAACCCCGGACCCATGGTGGTCGATACCGAAATCTTCTTCAGGTAGACCCCCTTGGCGGAAGACGGCTTGGCCTTCTGCAGATCTGCCAGCAGGGTATCCAGGTTCTCCCGCAGCGCACTGACATCAAAGTTCACCTTGCCGATGGCACAATGAATAATGCCGGCCTTGTCGGTGCGATAACGGACTTGCCCCGCCTTGGCATTCTTCACTGCTGTAGCGACATCCGGGCTCACCGTACCGACTTTCGGGTTTGGCATCAGGCCACGCGGGCCAAGGATCTGTCCGAGCGTCCCCACAACACGCATCGCATCCGGAGATGCAATCACGACATCAAAATCCATGTTTCCCTTCTTGATCTCTTCTGCAAGGTCTTCCATTCCGATAATATCGGCACCGGCCTCTTTTGCCGCGTCCGCGTTAGCCCCCTGGGTGAAGACTGCGACGCGGACGGTCTTGCCCGTACCGTGTGGCAGTACCGTGGAACTGCGTACCACCTGGTCGGATTTACGCGGGTCGACGCCCAGGTTGATACTGACATCCACGGATTCCCTGAACTTCGTGGTGGACAATTCCTGCAGCAATCCGAACGCCTCATCTACCGGATACAGCTTTCCGGGCATCACTTTTTCCTGAATCAATTTTGCTTTCTTTGTCAGTTTTGTCATGATCAGCCCTCCTCCACGTCAAGGCCCATGCTGCGCGCACTACCGGCAATGATGCGCACGGCAGCATCCATGTCCGCAGCGTTCAGGTCGGGCATTTTAATGGTGGCGACCTCTTCCAGCTGGGCACGCGTCACCGTGCCGACCTTATTGGTATTCGGGGTACCGGAGCCCTTCTGGATACCGATGACTTTCTTCAGCAGCACGGAAGCCGGCGGCGTCTTGGTGATAAAGGTAAAGCTGCGGTCGCTATATACGGTGATCACGACCGGGGTCGGCAGGCCTTTCTCGGCTTGCTGAGTCTGCGCATTGAATGCCTTGCAGAATTCCATAATGTTCACACCGTGCTGGCCGAGTGCCGGCCCGACGGGGGGGCTGGGATTGGCCTCGCCTGCAGGAACCTGCAGCTTGATATATGCCTCGATTTTCTTTGCCATCTGTTACTCCTGTGGGTACCAGCGCCTTGCAGCTCCCCTGTGTTTCATCTGTGACGGAAAACCCGCCATGATCTTGCAGGAGCGAGATTGCTCGCGAACTGTTCAACGACAAGCGATTCGCGAGCAAGCTCGCTCCTGCATCTTAATAGTATCTATGCCTTCTCTACCTGGCCGAACTCCAGCTCGACCGGCGTGGAACGTCCGAAGATCAGCACGGAAACCCGCAATCGGCTCTTCTCGTAATTCACCTCTTCCACCACACCATTGAAATCATTGAAGGGGCCGTCCGTCACACGCACTACTTCGCCTGCCTCAAACAACACCTTCGGCCGCGGTTTGTCCACGCCTTCCTGCACACGCAGCAGGATGGAATCTGCCTCTTTCTCGGTTATCGGCGCCGGCTTGTCGCTGGTCCCGCCAATAAATCCCATGACTTTCGGCGCATCCTTGACCAGGTGCCAGGTGTCATCATTCATTTCCATCTGCACCAGCACATAGCCCGGGAAGAACTTGCGCTCGCTCCTGCGCTTCGTCCCTTCGCGCATTTCAACGACCTCTTCGGTCGGTACCAGTATTTCACCAAACAAAGCGCCCATATCAGCCCGCGCAACGCGATCTTCCAGGGCACGCTTTACCTGGTTCTCAAAGCCCGAATAGGCGTGAACAACATACCATTGTAATGCCATAGCTTAGCTTCCCTGGCCGGTAAGAAACTGCATTGCCGACAACAGCAACATATCCAGAAACCATAGAAAAACCCCGACCACCAGGACAATGAACAGCACCACCAACGTCGTCTGAATCGTTTCGGTGCGGCTGGGCCAGACAACGCGACGCACCTCGCTGTTCGCGCCGGTGATAAATCCCAGGATGTTACGCCCGAAACCGGTCTGTGACACGATAAAAATGGAAAGTCCGGCAACTGCGATAATACCGAGTGCCCGGACGATTGCATGCTGGTTATCAAAGTAATAGAAACCATATATCCCCGCAGCCATCAGCAGCACTGCAAGCCACAGTTTCAGGGTGTCCATGCCACCACTTCCGGTATCAACTTTTCCGTTCATAGTCTTCCCGGGGACAGAATCGAATTCTGTCCCCTTTGTATGGCAGGCCAGGAGGGAATCGAACCCCCAACCTGCGGTTTTGGAGACCGCCGCTCTGCCAATTGAGCTACTGGCCTAAATTAAATAAATTAAATGGGGTCAGA
>Ga0114931_10005586_pt1 | contig 15534 bp, 26 predicted proteins | sample 2SBtaG_FD_89579 | JGI IMG/M metagenome (GOLD analysis project Ga0114931, IMG submission 89579) | Deep subsurface microbial communities from Kolumbo volcano to uncover new lineages of life (NeLLi) - 2SBTROV14_V59a metaG | ecosystem: Environmental > Aquatic > Marine > Volcanic | place: Kolumbo...
ATTTTTTGGTCGAAAAATTATATATAAAAACCCAATAACCACCGAAAAGCAGGGGTCTTTATAAAAGTCCCTGCTAACGGAATTAAAAACTACTTACTATACAGTTCAACGATTAGTTGTTCGTTAATAGTTGCGTCAATATCTTCACGCTTTGGCATATCAACGATGCTGGCACTTACCCCAGCTTCATCTGCTGTAATCCAGGGCGGACGACCGCGTCCAACCGCTGTCTGCCAAGCACCTTCGACATGCGCATTTTTCCTGCTTTTCATTTTAACGGTAATATCGTCTCCAACTCTTACTTGAAAAGATGGAATATTAACCTTACGTCCATTTACTTCGATATGTCCGTGATTCACAAGCTGTCTAGCCTGTCTGCGAGAAGTAGAAAAACCAGCGCGAAAAACTACATTATCGAGTCTGCGTTCAAGCATGAAAAGCAGATTCTCACCGGTAATACCTTTTTGTCGTGACGCTTTCTGAAAATAAGTTCGAAACTGTTTTTCAAGCACAAAATAAATACGCTTGACTTTTTGTTTTTCCCTTAATTGTTCGCCGTACCCTGCAAAACTCTGCGTCTTGCGGTAGGTCCGTGCTGCCCGGGTGCCTGTGTTCCGCGTTTTTCGATCGCGCACGATGGTTTGTAACACCGATCACCTTTTAAAAATAACTTTGCTCCTTCACGGCGACACAACCTGCACACCGCATCTCTATATCTAGCCACTAATTTGCCTCCAGCCTTTTTCGACGGAAAAGTTTACGAACAACATTCCTTGCCCTTCATCCTTTCGATACTCTATTAAAACTTAAAAATCGTAGGAATTCCTTATACTAAGAACTCCAAAAACACTAAACTCTTCTGCGCTTTGGCGGACGACAGCCATTGTGCGGAATCGGTGTCGTATCACGAATTGACGTAACACGAATCCCCGAATTATTAATTGCACGAATAGCAGACTCACGCCCACCGCCCGATCCTTTTACGCGAACTTCCACTTCCCTCATTCCTACCTCATGAGCCTTACGAGCGACATCACTCGCAGCCTGCTGAGCGGCAAATGGCGTTCCTTTACGAGAACCTCTAAAACCTCGAGCCCCCGAAGAAGATTGTCCGACTAAATTCCCTTCAGTGTCGGTAATCGAAATTAGGGTGTTATTAAAAGAAGCAGAAATGTGGACTATCCCAACAGGGATATTCTTTTTTTCCTTCTTCTTTGTATATTTCTTTTTGCCTTTCGTTTTAGCCATATCTCTATTTTTTCAATTGTTAGATCTCTTTCCTCAATGGTTGTCTAACATTACCTTACAATTACTTCTTACCCGGTGCTTTCTTCTTAGCCACCGCAATTCTTCTACGACCCTTTCGGGTTCTCGCGTTTGTATGCGTTCTTTGTCCACGAACCGGCAATCCTCTACGATGCCGCAAACCTCGGTAACATCCGATGTCCATCAAACGTTTAATGTCCATCTGAACACGCTTCCGCAAATCACCTTCGACTTCGCCCTTTTCGTCAATGACAGCGCGAATTCTTCCCAGTTCATCTTCACTTAAATCCTTAATTTTTGTGCCGACATCAATATCAGCCTCATTAAGAATCTTCGTCGCAAAAGACGAACCAACTCCGTAAATATACGTTAGCCCCACTTGCGCTCTTTTATTTGGTGGTAAATCAACCCCTGCTACTCGAGCCATAATTTCCTATTTACTCCTATCCTTGGCGTTGTTTATGTTTCGGATTTTCACAAATCACTCGAACAACACCTTTTCGGTGAATAACCTTACATTTATCGCAAATCTTTTTTACTGATGGACGAACTTTCATAACAATTTCCCTTTGCGTTTACTATCCTAAATACCTTGTAACTACTTATATCTATAGGTAATTCGCCCACGGCTTAAATCATAAGGCGAAAGCTCAACTAAAACTTTATCCCCGGGCAAAATACGAATAAAGTGTTTACGCATCTTTCCCGAAATATGAGCCAAAACCTGATGGTCTTTGTTGTCATCCAATTCTACCTTAAATAAAGCGTTTGGCAGGGTATCGATGACTGTCGCAGTTACTTCTATCGCTTCTTCTTTTGACATAAATATAGAACAAATCTCTCTTTGTCAGACAAACCACAAATCTTAGCGTGTTTTTAGTCTTTTATCAAGTTACGCGCTAGCAGTTTCCTTTTTCGAATTCTCTAAGATTTTTTTCTGCTCTTTCGTTAGCGTCAAAATCTCAGGACCATCATTGGTAATCGCAACTGTGTGCTCGCTATGAGCTGATATTTTCCGGTCAGCAGTTACCACAGTCCACTCATCGTCCAAGGTCTCCGTTTCAGCCGTGCCGAGATTTAACATTGGCTCAAGTGCAAACACAAAACCCGCGCGAATCCGCTCCCTTGTCCCAGGTCTTCCGTAATTCGGAATCTGAGGTGCCTCATGCATGTTGCGCCCAATTCCGTGTCCCGTGTAACCCTGAACAATTCCGTACCCATACTTTTCAGCATGTTGCTGAACAGCCCAGCCTATATCACCAACTCTTTTTCCTGGTCGGCACTGATCGATCCCGAGATCTAAACTCTCCGCGGTTACTCGTATCAATTGCGCCGCTTCATCACTAATTTTGCCAACCGGGACGGTCGTCGCCGTATCACCAACAAAGCCATTTAAAGTCGCAGCCATATCCATCGAAAAAATATCGCCTTCCTTAAGAGGAGTATCAGTTGAAAAACCGTGAACAATCTGCTCATTCACCGATGCACATATCGCAAAGGGAAACGGCGGCATTCCACCTGGACCATAACCGATAAAAGTCGGTATCGCACCTGCGTCTCTCATCATTTTTTCAGCACAATCATTTAGCTCAAGAGATGAGATTCCAGGTTCAACCATTCCGCGCAAAGCCTCTCGCACTTCGGCAATCAACTCTCCGACCGCCCGCATTTTATCCAAATCTTTTCGTGTCTTTGCTATGATCATGCTTTTTCCCAATATACGTTGGGCTGATTTTCTAATAAACTCTCTAAACCTTGGAATACTCAAAACTCCTTAATACTATGAAAGCCAGCCTCTAAAAGCTGGCGTTTTACCAATCCCTTTTCCGGCAACTACCTAAACGCTCACTTTATTAACCGCAACCAACCCTTCGAGCTTCTTATAAATTTTGCTCGGTTCGCTCGTGCCGTCTATTTTTTTCAAACGTCCGGATCTTGCGTAATAATCGAGTAATGGCTTCGTATTTTCTTCGTATGTTTCCAACCGAACTTTCACCTTCTCTTCATTATCATCTCTGCGATGAACAAGCGCGGCATCCGGATGAATATCACAATACCCATCAACTTTTGACGGCTTATAGTGGATATTATAAATTTCACCGCAAGTCGGACAACTTCTGCGTCCAGTCAAACGCTTCTCAAGATCTTCGAATGGAACCTCGATCAAGATCGCGTCAATCAGCTTTCCCTGCTCCTTAGCAAGTTCTTCAAGCATTTCCGCCTGCCGAGGGGTTCTCGGAAATCCATCTAGAATGTAAGTGTCCGCGCAATCCTCTCGTGCCGTTCTTTCCTTCACCATTTCATAGGTGATCTCGTCAGGCATTAATTTCCCAGACGCAAGAATTTCCTTAACCTCTTTAGCTAAGGGAGTCTCAGCGTTTTGAATTTCCCGAAACATGTCACCTGTAGAAATGTGTGATATTCCAAGTCGTTCCCTAAGAAGCCTCGCCTGAGTTCCCTTTCCCGCACCGGGAGCACCAATTAAAACGCTAATATTAGACATATGTATCTAACCTCTTCGTCCTCTCAATTGAGATCCGGAACCTAGAAAACCTTCATAATTACGCATCACTAACTGCGCTTCAATTTGGGCAACCGTATCCATCGCAACGGCAACAATAATCAACAAAGACGCCCCGCCGAAAAAGAATCTATATCCCATACCTGTAATTATCCAACCAAGTCCCGGAGCGGAGCTTATAAACTGATCAAGACCCTCGCCAATAAAAGGCAATCTGCCGACATTAAAACCTGTTAGCAAAACTTGCGGAATAAAGACTGTAAGTGCTAGATAGGTCGCACCAATGGTCGTAAGTCTGGTTAAAACTGTATTTAAATAATCCGCCGTAGGCGCACCGGGACGAATACCCGGCACAAATCCACCATGTTTCCTCAGGTTATCCGCAACCTCATCCGTATTAAAAACGATAGTGATATAAAAGAACGTAAATAAAACAATCAACCCGATAAAAATGAAGTTGTAATATGGGTCGTTTCTCCCAAATTGTTGGAAAAACCCACTAATCTGACTCCAAATAGAATTGGGATTATTTGGATCGGGCGGCATCGCAGAAAACAAGGTTTGCGGCATAGCCAAAACCGACGATGCAAAAATAATCGGAATAACGCCGCCGACATTAAACTTTAACGGCAAACTCGTTTCCTTTCCCTTAAATACCTGACTACCCACCCGCCGACTGGCGTAGCTTATCGAAATATTTCTCCGGGCAGATTCGATATACACAATCAACGCTGTCAAAGCGATCAACACGGCAACCAAGAAAATAACCCCCAGGGTCTGCATCGCGTCTCCGGATTTAATCTTATCTGCAACCTGCGAAACACCGGTTGGCAATTTGATGATGATTCCGGCAAAAATTAATAGCGAGATTCCGTTTCCGATACCACGTTCGGTTATCTGTTCGCCCAACCACATTACGAAAATCGTTCCGGTCGTTAGGGTGGTAATCGTCATCACGGTCATCCACCAGGTGTTGTCGATTACCCCATTTTTCTGAAGCCATGTAGAAACAAAAAACGACTGAACCGCACACAGCCCAAGGGTTAAATACCTTGTCCATTGATTCATTTTCTGTCTTCCTACTTCGCCTTCTTCTTGAACCTTCTTTAATTGTGGGTAAAGAACAGGCATTAGCTGCATAATGATCGATGCAGTAATGTATGGCATAACGCCAAGAGCCAAAACAGAAATCGTCTGAAAGTTTCCACCCGAAAATATATTAAGAATACCTAGTAAGGTATTGCTGACTGCTCCCCAAACCTGTTTGAGTTGTTCGCTATTAACCCCAGGCGTCGTTACGTGTGCGCCTAAACGATATATCGCCATCAAGCCAAGCGTAAACAAAATACGCTTTCTTAACTCCGGCACTTTAAAGACATTCTGAATGGCAGCGAAAAACTTTTCCATACTTTCCTCTTAGGTACTACCCACAAACGGGGAAAAAACCTCAGCTTCCTATCAAGCTATAATTGGACACCTTCGTCCGCCGGCTTTTTATTTGCGTCCTTTCTTCCCTCGGCTCTCTTATCTACTTTTACAAACTTTTTCGGACCCGGAATAGTCTCTGTTTTGCCCCCCGCTTTTTCAATCTTTGCTTTCGCAGTTTTTGTAAAACGATGCGCAGCTACATTCAACTTTTTGGTAACCTCTCCATTGCCGAGTATTACCAAATCGTGTTTAGCTTTTTTTATCAAGCCGCGTTCGAGCAAAATAGCCTGAGTGATCTCATCACCCGAATTAAAATTATCTTCGAGAGTCGAAAGCCGAACTTCAATCCATTTCTTTTTAAAGATATTAGTGAAACCGCGTTTTGGTAAACGACGCTGTAATGGCATCTGCCCACCCTCAAAACCAACGCGACGCGAATATCCCGAGCGCGATTTTTGCCCCTTGTGTCCTCGACCAGCAGTTTTGCCAAGACCTGTTCCCGGTCCACGTCCAAGTCTTTTCTTTTTGTGGGTCGAACCCTTTTGCGGTCGTAAATTGTTAAGTGCTAAAGCCATTTTTTTTTTTCCTCTTTTAAATCGAAAAAAGATTTGCGACAAAATTCTAGTCAACTATTCTTAAAATATGCGGAATTTTCTTTGCAAATCCCCGCATTGCCGGGTTATCAGGTCGCTCAACGATTTGATTTAACTTAGTAAATCCCAATCCCTTGACAATCGCTTTCTGCTTTTTGGAATACCCGATCATACTCTTGTAGTACTGAATCTTTATCGTGCCTTCCTTATTTTCTGTTTTCTTTGCCATTACAATAATACCTATCTAAGAATATCTAATTATAATAAATCTTCGACTTGCTTCCCACGAAGACGTGCTACTTCCATCGGATCTTTCATTTTCATCAACCCGTCAAAAGTTGCTCGAATTACGCTATGATTATTCGTTGAACCAAGAATTTTAGTTCTTACATTTTGAACCCCAACAGATTGCATGATCGCACGAACCGCACCACCAGCAATAACTCCGGTACCTTCTGCCGCCGGCTTGATCAAAACTTTTCCGGCACCAAAACGCCCAACAATCTCGTGCGGTAAAGTATTTTCAATCAAAGTGACCTTGATCAAATTATTCTTCGCCGATTCAATTGCCTTCTTAATCGCGTTAGGAACTTCTTTCGCTTTGCCCGTTCCGAATCCAACATGACCGTTTTCGTCGCCAACCACTACCAAAGCAGCGAATGACATATTCTTACCGCCTTTTACGACTTTGGTTACACGATTAATCGAAATCAGTTGGTCGTTTAATATCAAATTCTTGGGTGAAATCCGTTGTTTACTCATTGTTTTCCTTTTCTGATTCCTTTGCTTTCTCTACCGGCTTTTTATCAGCTTTGTCTTTTGTATCTTTCTTAGCTACTTTTTTTGTGTCCTTTTTCGCTACCTCTTTCTTCTTTGCCGGAGCTTTGGCTTTTTTAGGTTTGCTTTTATCTACCTTCTTTTCTTCGGAAGCCGAACCATCCTTCTTCCCTTCAGCTTTCGGAGTTCCTTGCTCGTTCTTGTTCAAACCAGCTTCGCGGGTCGCATCCAAAAGAGCTTTAACCCTACCGTGATAGACATACCCGCCGCGATCGAAAACTACTTGGTCGATACCGGCACTAAGAGCGCGTTCAGCAATCGCTTTGCCAATCTGGGTTGCGCCCTCGATATTTCCACCGGATTTGACCTTCAGTCCTTTTTCCACCGTCGAAGCCGACGCCAATGTTTTGCCATTATCATCATTGATAACCTGCGCGTAAATATGATTAAGGCTTCGGAAAACCGCCAAACGAGGAAGTTCCGATGTGCCGCGAATTTTTTTTCGAATACGGCTATGTATGCTGCGTCGAATATCTGCTCTGCTTCTTTGTCCCATTATAATTCTCTACCTAACTAGGCAACTGTTTTACCTTGTTTCAATCGATAATGTCTGTCCGAATACCGAATCCCCTTACCTTTATAAGCGTCAGGTTTTCTCATACGGGTTAATTCTGCCGCAACCTGTCCAAGCAGCTGCTTATCGATCCCGCTTAAAGTCAAAGTTGTTTGGTATTGCTGAATGTGGTTCTTAGTACTCAATTTTTCGGTCGCTACATCGATTCCCTCAGGAAGATCATATTCCGCAGGATGTGAATAACCGAGAGCAAACACAAGTTTCTTACCTTTAACATCAACCTTATAACCCACACCCACAAGATCCATCTGCTGAGTAAATCCCTCGGTTACGCCCACAATTGCATTGTTTGCCAAAGCTCTTGCTAATCCATGCATTGCTGACAAATCATCATTTGATCTTTTCGCCGTCAAAAGAGCGTCTTCCTGAGCAAACTCAATACCTGCCGGAATTGGAGTCTTCAAAGTTCCCTTAGGACCCTTTACCTCCAATTCGTTATCGCCCACCGTAACGGTCACTCCAGACGGAATATCTATTGGTTTATTTCCTACACGCGACATATTTTTATTTATCAGTTGTGAACTCCTGTGTCGATCAAACTACGGGTAGATATTTATCTCAACCGTGAACAACACGAACAACCAATCCCCGCATTAATATACGTTAGCTAAAATTTCACCGCCGATATTTTCCCGACGGGCATTCTTCCCACTCATCAAACCTCTCGAAGTGGAAACTATATTCACGCCATATCCTCCAAGAACTCTTGGAATCCTGGTAGCGCCTACATAAACTCTTCTTCCCGGCTTAGAAACTTTCGATAAATGTGTAATCGAAGAAGTTCCTTTTGCGTCATATCGCAAAAATATTCGGATGGAAAATTTGGGTTTATCACCTTTGGTTACAAAGTTATTGATATAACCTTCTTCCTTTAAAATCCTTGCAACTTCCAATTTTAATTTCGAACCGGGGATATCTACACGGGTATGTTTCGCCATGATGGCATTCCGTATCCGTGTAAGCATATCTGCAATTGGGTCTGTCATTTTCTATTTAACTCCAACTTAACAATGCCTGGTATTAATTCCCTACTACGCTTTCCAAAAACCAAGAAACTAACCTACGCATTTTTTATCAAAATATTTACCAACTTGATTTCACAACGCCAGGAATCTGTCCTTGCAGAGCCAATTCCCTCAACGCAACACGCGAAATGCCGAACTTACGAAGATAGCCTCGCGGGCGTCCCGTTTGAGAACATCGATTGACAACTCTAATTGGACTCGCATCCCGAGGAAACTTCTGAAGTTTCATTTGAGCTGCATCAACCTCTTCAGGCGTCGAGTTCGGATTATTAATGATTTTCTTGAGCGCCTTACGTCTTTCCGCGTACAAAGTAACCATTCTCTTGCGTTTTTCGTTTTTTGCTATTTTGCTGGTTTTAGCCATAACTTTCTCAAATACTCTTATTGCTTTTTAAAAGGCATTCCAAATAATTTCAGTAACGAACGTCCCTGCTCATCATTCTTAGCTGTTGTAACGATCGAGATGTTCATTCCGCGGGTCTGATCAATCTTATTAAAATCAATCTCCGGGAAAATTAGCTGTTCCTTAATGCCTAGGGTGTAATTTCCTCTTCCATCAAAGGCTTTTGCCGAAATACCCCGAAAGTCTCTTACGCGCGGAAGTGCGACCGAAATCAATCGGTCTAAAAACTCATACATATGGTTACCACGCAGGGTTACCATAGTTCCAATTTTCATACCTTCGCGTAACTTAAATGACGCAATTGATTTTTTTGCCTTTGTAACAACCGGTTTTTGCCCAGTAATTACAGTCATCTCTTCAACTGCTGTATCAAGAACCTTCGAGTTCCCAATCGCTTCTCCAACGCCCATATTTACAACTATTTTTTCAAGTTGCGGAATCGCCATTGGGTTCGTAATTTCAAATTCCTTTGCGATTGCTGGTCCGATTTCTTTTTTATATTTTTCTCTTAGCCTTGCCATTATCTGAGTCTCTCCTGATTTCGCGTTTGGGACCCGCCGTAGTTGGCGTTACCAAACCTCAAGCTCTTACTCTTCTTCCTTTTCAGATTCTTTACTATCTTTTACTTCTTCGTCCGTTGCTTTTCCTTCAATCTTTTCTTCAGATTTCTCTTCGTTCTTTTCTTCAGACTTTTCTTCGACATTTTCGTCTTTTTTCGCTTTTTCAGCCTTTACAAACGGGCTCGGGTCGGGAATCACCTCTCCGCTCTTCTTTGATACCCGAACTTTGTTCCCATCCCTCATTTCGTATCCTATGCGTGTCGGCTCTCCCGATTTTGGGTCAACGTGTGAAACATTTGACATATCAACCCAAGACTCTATTTGAAGGATACCGCCTTCAATATTTAGCTGAGGATTGGGTTTTTGATGTTTCTTAACAATCATCGCTCCCTCAACCTTAATCTTACGATCATAGGGATTCACCGCGATTACTTTACCGCTATAGGGATTTCTTTTTCCATTGCTGTCGTAGCGGTTAAACTCTTTTCCTGCAACAAAAACAACCTGATCACCGCGCTTAATTTTGGACCGAACTGTTCCTCTCTTCTTTGCGTTTCTCATCAATTAAATTACCTCCGGTGCGAGCGAAACAATTTTCATAAAATTCTTTTCGCGCAATTCACGAGCGACCGGTCCAAAAACCCGTGTACCAATCGGCGAACCATCCTCTTTTATTAGAACGGCAGCATTCTGATCAAAACGAATATAGGTCCCATCCTTTCGGCGAACCTCCTTTCGAGTTCTGACAACTACCGCATCATGTACGCTTCCCTTTTTTACCGTACCATCCGGAGTTGCTTCCTTAACGGTAACTTTTATCTTGTCGCCAATCGTTGCAATTCTGCCGGTTGCCCCGCCAATCGACATAATCATCTTTACTTTTTTTGCCCCGGAATTATCAGCAACACTCAGGGCGGTCTGCATCTGGATCATAACTTTGCTCCGTAATTCGATTCACTTTCCACGAACTACCTAAAACGAATAACGTCTTGCTATTTTTGCGCCTTTTGAATAATTTCAACTACCCGCCAACGTTTGCGTGCAGACATCGGTCTGGTTTCAATAATTCTGACTCGATCACCAACTCCAGACCCCATTTCATCATGTGCCATAAACTTCTTTCGTTTCTTCATGTATTTATGGTACATCTTATGTTTAACCAAACTCTCGACCCTAACAACAACAGTCTTTTGCATCTTGTCGGACCAAACCACGCCTACTTTCTCTGAACGTTTTCCGCGAGTCGATTCACTTTCTTCCTTTCCCGACTTCGAATCAGCAACTTTAGCTTTCTTCGGTTTCGATTTAGCTTCTTTTGCCTTCTCTTCTTTCGGCTTTTCCGACGCCGTTTTCGCGGTTTTGTCTTCTTTTGCCTTAGCCTCTGTCTTAGAAGTTTTCTTTGGCTTTGTTTCGGCTTTTTCTTCTTCAACCGCTTCTTCTTTTTTCTTAGTTGCCATTTCTTATTTTTTCAACCTTCTTAATTACGCCTTAGCCTCTGTTTGCTTAGCATTGGTTTCCATTTGACGAATCACCGTATATACACGGGCAAGTGTCTTTTTCTCACGGCGAATATCTGCTACGACTTCCCCAACGCCTAAAGATTTTCTGAACTTCAAACGAAATAGCGACTCTTTAAGAGCGTCTGCCTGTTCCTTCAATTCTTCCAAGTTCATTTCGCGTAGCTGTGTCAATTGTTCGTTGCGCTTCATAATTAAACTATGCCTCCCTCAAGATCAGCACGAGTAACAAACCGGGTTTTAACCGGAAGTTTCTGCGCAGCTAAATCAAAAGCCTCTCTAGCTAAAGACTCTTCGACTCCTTGAATCTCATAAAGAATCCTGCCCGGTCTTACAACAGCAACCCAATGATCTGGAGCCCCTTTACCTTTTCCCATACGGGTTTCAGCCGGCTTTTTTGTAATCGGCTTATCAGGAAACATTCGAATCCAAATTTTCCCACCACGCTTTACGTGTCTTGTCATTGCAATACGCGCAGCTTCAATTTGGCGGTCAGTAATATACCCTGGCTCCAACGTCTTTAATCCGTAATCTCCAAAATTCAGACTACTACCACGATGAGCTTTACCTCTCATGCGTCCTTTTTGTTGCTTTCGGAACTTGACCTTTTTCGGCATCAACATAGCGAATTACCTCGATAAAAAAACTTCCGTATATTATTTATTATTCCTAAATCCTTGGTTGCGTCGTCTTGGTCTTCTTCCACGTCGAGCACCTTCCATCATTTTCGGCTCATTGATCGGATCTGTTGTGGTTCCGCGTGCCATATTCGCATTCGGATCAAGAATCTCCCCACGATAAATCCAACATTTCACCCCAATAATTCCCATCGTCGTGTAGGCTTCAGCTAAACCATAGTCAATATCCGCTCTTAAAGTATGCAGCGGAAGCTGACCTTGTAATGCCCATTCAGAACGCGCGATCTCAGCGCCGTTTAAGCGTCCGGACATTTTTACTTTTATTCCGTGGGCACCAAAACGCATGGATTCTTCCATCGTTTTCTTCATCGCCCTACGAAACGCAAATCTTTTTTCGAGCTGATACGCAATTTTTTCAGCCTGCAATTGAGCGTTAAGCTCCGGTTTTCGAATTTCCTGAATCGAAACGATAACCTCGCGTTTTGTCTTCTTCGCCAAATCGCCTTTCAACTTTTCAATTTCCGCGCCTTTACGTCCGATTATAATCCCCGGTCGTGAAGTATAAATGATAATTTTCAGACGGTTTGCGGCACGCTCCACGTCAATATGAGATACACCGGCACCTGAAAAGCGTTTTTTCAAATCCCGCTTTAGCTTCATATCTTCCGCCAAGAATTCCGCAAATTCGTGCTTGGCGTACCAATGAGAATGCCAGTCTTTGTTATATCCGACTCTAAAACCGTATGGATGTACTTTTTGTCCCATAAAATTACCGTTTATCCTTTACTCTTCTGTATTATCCTTCTCAATCGTTTCTTTGACCTTCGGAGAATCATCTTTTTTCTCTTCGGTCTTTGACGTTTCTTTCTTCTTTTCCTCAGTTTTTTTGTCAGCCGCATCATCGGTGTTTGCCGACTTCCCCTCTTTCTTTACTTCTTCTTTAGGAGCTTCCTGAGTTTCATCTTTTTTCTCCCCTTTCTTTTTTGGCGTGGTTTTCTTTTCCGCGTCCTTTGCAGGCTTAGCCTGTTTTTCTTCAGTTTTCTTTACCGCGTCTTTCTCAACTTCCTTCGCCTTGTCTGCTTTTTTCGCCTTCGTAGCTTTTTCATTCTTTGTAGCTTTAGCGTTTTCCTTAGCAGTCAACTTCTTGCCTTTCTTACGCGGTTTGACTTCCTCTTCAATTTCCGGAACGTCACTAGTAAGCTCTATCGTGATATGACAATAGTGACGACGCTCCTGATAAGCACGTCCTTGAGGCGCCGGACGAAGTCTTTTGCGTCCCTTCGTTGGTCCCATATCAACAAAGCAGGTTTTAATCCATAAATCATCAGGGTCAATTGCGATATTTTGCTGTTCCGCTGAATAAGTAGCATTCGCAACTGCAGACCTTATGCATTTCGCAATCGGGGTTGCGGCTCGCTTATTCGTAAACTTCAAAATCGCTAATGCCCGCGAAACATTTTTACCGCGCACTAAGTCAATAACTAACCGTGCTTTTTGCGGTGAACCTTTTAAATATTTTGTCTTTGCTATCGCTTCCATAACTCTGCTAAATGCTATCTATAAAAAGTTAGCTGTACCCTTTAAAACATACGGCTACAATTCAAATCTCTATCGCCTAATCGCCGACTTTTCGGATTTTGTTCCCGGATGCCCCTTGAAAACTCTCGTTGGTGAAAATTCTCCGAGCTTATGACCAACCATATTTTCCGTTATATATACAGGTATATGTCGTCTTCCGTTGTGAACCCCAAAGGTCAAACCAACCATATCTGGCGTAATCGTCGAACGCCTCGACCAGGTCTTTATTGCCTGAGGCTTTGCTCCACCATCTGAGATTCTTTTAAGAACCTTTTGAACACTCAAATCTACAAACGGACCTTTTTTAATTGAACGTGGCATAAATCCTATTTCCTTCTTCTATCGCGAACGATCATATTGTTCGTACGCTTATTCTTGCGGGTTTTGTAACCTTTTGTCGGTTGCCCCCAAGGTGTAACCGGATGACGTCCACCGGAGGTCTTACCTTCACCACCACCGTGCGGGTGATCAACCGGATTCATTACAACACCGCGAACCTTCGGACGACGCCCTTTCCAACGAGTCCGTCCAGCCTTACCATAAGAGACGTTTTCATGCTCTCTGTTTCCGACCATCCCTATCGTTGCCATACAAACAACTGGGATTTTTCGAACTTCACCCGATGGCATTCTAAGTTGTGCGTATTTACCTTCTTTTGCAACAAGCTGAGCAAAACCACCCGCTGACCTAACAAGCTGCCCGCCTTTTCCTGGGCGCATTTCAATATTATGAATCTCAGTTCCCAAAGGAATATTCAAAATAGGTAAAGCGTTTCCCGGTAAAATATCAGCTTCGGGTCCACTCATTATCGTTTGTCCAACTTCAATATCAGCCGGTGCCAAAATATAGCGCTTCTCGCCATCTGCGTAAGCAATTAGGGCAATATGAGCCGTCCGATTAGGATCGTACTCGATCTGAGAAACACGTCCCGGAATTCCTGTCTTATCACGCTTAAAATCAACCTTACGATAAAACCGTTTATGTCCTCCGCCCCTGCGTCTGACGGTGATGCGTCCGTCGTTGTTACGTCCAGATATTCTTTTTTTTGGCTCAAGCAGAGACTTTTCCGGAGTTGCCCCCTTAGTCAATTGATTACGAGTCAAATAAGTCTGGTAACGTCGCGCAGGTGATGTCGGTTTTAATTTTCTAATTGCTGCCATAATCTTAATCTCTCATTCAATATCCTTTCCTACTAAAGTAGGGCTAGATGTTAAATATCGAACGTAAAAGCTAAATCGCTTCCGCGTAATCCACGTGCGGTTCGCCGTCTTTCAATGTAACGTAAGCCTTTTTCCAAGCAGGGCGCCGACCTTCGTGTCGCCCTTGTCTCTTCATCTTGCCTTTGTAATGCATCGTGCGAATCTTCGCGACTTTAACGCTGAAAATATCTTCTACTGCCTTGCGGATATCATCCTTGCTCGCGTTTCTATCGACTCGGAAAGTCAATACCTGCCCTTCATCTTCATCAACAGATTGCTCTTTAAGAAGGATCGATTTCTCAGTAATCACCGGTGACTTCAAAACGTTCCATACACTTAGCTCTTTCATGTTATGCAGCCTCCTTTGTTACTTTCTTTTTCTTCGGAGCAAGAATCGCGTCCAATTCCTCAATCGCCGCCTTCGAAAGCACAAGTTTCTCATGGTAAATCAAGTCGTAAATATTTACTCCAAAGCTATTCACTACTTTTGTATTTTTGATGTTACGAGAACTAAGTATCAAATTCTCATTATCCAGAGAATCAACCATTAAGGTTTTCGTATGTTTCTTATTGTCAGACAATTCAAGCCCAACCAACACGCTGACAAAATCTTTCGTTTTTGAGCTTCCAAGACTAATCTCATCGACAACAATTAAATTGCCTTCCCGCAATCTTTCCGACAACGCAGAGCGTAAAGCCCCTTTTCGCATTTTCTTCGGAAGATTGTATGACCAATCTCTCGGCGCGGGACCATGTACTCTTCCGCCGCCTCTCCATAAAGGAGATCGAATTGACGCAACACGGGCACGACCGGTACCTTTTTGCCTCCAAGGTTTCCTGCCGCCGCCTCTCACATCACCGCGAGTTTTTGTCTTAGCAGTCCCTTGTCTTCCATTTGCCAAATAATTCCTAACCGCCGAATGGATCAGACTTTCATTAAGCTCTGCGCCAAATACTGCGTCGGAAAGTTTTACTTCGCCAACTTCTTTATTCTTCAAATTGCGAACCGTTAAGGTAGGCATAATTTACTCCGTCTTAAGCGGTCAGTTTCACGCAAGGCTTCAATTACCGAGCACAAAGCTGCCTACTTTTTATTCTGTCTTTCAGATTTCTTAACAATAACCAAACCGCCATTCGGACCAGGAACTGCACCGCGAACCATAATCAAATTGTTCTCAGCGTCAACCTTCACCACGGTCAGACCGCTTGCATTTACTCGAGCATCACCCATATGACCGGAGGATTTAGTCCCTTTCAACACTCGAGACGGCGTCGCCGATTGCCCAATTGATCCAGGGCGCCGAACATTCATCGAACCGTGACTTACCGGTCCACGTTGAAATCCGTGCCTTTTAATCGTTCCGGCAAAACCACGTCCTTTTGATTTACCGACAA
>Ga0114931_10005587_pt1 | contig 15533 bp, 17 predicted proteins | sample 2SBtaG_FD_89579 | JGI IMG/M metagenome (GOLD analysis project Ga0114931, IMG submission 89579) | Deep subsurface microbial communities from Kolumbo volcano to uncover new lineages of life (NeLLi) - 2SBTROV14_V59a metaG | ecosystem: Environmental > Aquatic > Marine > Volcanic | place: Kolumbo...
ATTTAAATTTCTTATATTAAAATAACTGTTTTAGATATTTCTATTTTTTGGTGAAGCTCTTTGAACTTGTTCAAAGTGTACCGAACGAAACGTAGTGAAGTGACTGTACTTTTTTCTATTTTGTTTTATGACACGAGACTCGCAAGATAAAAAGGTTCTATGGGATTTATAAGTCTCTTTTTTTTAAAATTATATATATTTAAATTTCTTATATTTTTGACAAATAGTTTTATATATAGTCTCTAATCTCTGAGATTATGTCTAATAATATTCTAAGAGAAGATGATGTTTTATTGATAGAACCAGTAACGGGAACTATAGAGAGGGATTCATATCTAGCACATATTGGTTTGGTTGGAAGAATTTCTGAAGAAGCTTCAGAAGGTGTGTTGTGTCCTCAAAGAGAAAATGATTTTAATATCCCTTTTGTTAGAGAAACTTTTCAAAATGTTTTGGTATCATTAAGAGGAGAGGTAGTTAGTTTCATTAAAAATGAGGTTCTACAATATAGAATAATTAGAGAGGGTGAATATAAATTTTCAGTTGGAAAACACGATATTTGGAGAGAATTAGAAAGAGTTATGTCTGTAAATAATGTTTCGGTGGATAGAAGTAACAATTTTTTAAGATATTTGAGAAATAGATATTTACCAGGAAGACAAGCACCAATATTAAGCCTTGTTCTTTAAAATTTAGAATAGAGAGCTTAGAGATGATGATAGTAAAATTTATATCCTTCCTCTGATTTTCATTGAATATGGCTAATAGAGAAGATATAGGATATAAGGATGTATTTATGGTTTCTATAGAGAATCCTTCTCCATCCACAGACGCATATTCAACTCAAAAGAGGTGTCCAATTTTATATCTTGGAGTTAGAGATTTAGATGCATTAAATCCAAATCCTAATGCTATTCGGGTTGTTGAAGGAACTTTAATATTTTTAGGAATAAAAGATTCAGCTTATTCTTTACATGATATTGTGGGAGACAACATTGGAATTAAGCGTACTGGAAAAAAGTATGCATATTTTAAAGGAGATAAAGAAATTTCTGAAGAACTTAGAACAAGATTTGAAGGAGAAAATTCTAAGACAAATTTAGAAAAACTATTACAAGAATTAAGAGAGAAATATTTTCATGAAAGTAATATAGTTTCTATAGGGAGAAGTTTTGTTGCTTGAGTGCTGTTATAATTTCTAAAAATTCTTTATTACTTAATGATTCAAGTTTTTTGTTTGGAAAAATCATATTCTCTATTTCTCTACTTACATCTTTTTTTGGAATTTTATATGTATCAACTAAAGCAAAAAGCAACGCATTTTTAGTATTTCTTTTTTGTTTTTTAAATAAATTTTGAAAAAATAAATCTTTTTTTGAGAACTTTTTCTTCTGAGTTAACTTAATTAATACGGATTTTGTTTTAGTAGAAGGTTCAAATGAATCTCCATTAACTTCACATAATAATTTAATATCATAAAAACTATTTATAAAATAATGCCATTTAGAGTTATTATTATACACTAAGTCATAAAATTTTTTCCCCTGAAGAAGAATTGCAAATTTCACTTCTAATTCCAACATTTTAATATACAGCGGCTCTGTAATTGAATAAGGAATGTTTGCAATTAGTTTTGAAAATAAATGTTTATCAATTTTCTTTATAGCATCTTCAAAAATTATTTCAAGATTCTCTGCTTTATTTTTAGAGAGCTCCTTGTTTAATTTTAAATCTTTTTCAACACAAATTATTTTTTTAGCAGAGGTTTTAATTAACTGTTTTGTAAGAGCACCTTCTCCTGCTCCAATTCCAAATATTATATCCTCTTTTTTTATATCAGATTCTTTAATAGTTAAGTTTAAAATCTTTTTATTAAGAAGAAAATGTTGGTCTAGTTCTAGATTCATAAGAATTTTAGCAGTTATTATATTAAAAATGTTTTGAAAAGTAGTTTGTGTATAGTTTCTTGTTAAGACAAAAGAATATAAATCTTTTATGAAAAACAAAGTTATGAATTATAAAGAGTTTGAAGAGTTTTTGAACAAGTTTCAGATTAATGAAAAGAAAATATACGAACTCTGGGGTATGGGAAAAATTGTTGAGAGGAATGAGAATATTTTTATAACTCAAGAAAAATTTGATGAGAAAGAAGTTTATCACGATTATATTATTTTTATAAAATTAAATGAACGTTTACTTCCTTCAAAATTTCTTTTAAATTGGATTGGAGAAAATTCAAAAACAGTGTTATTTCCTAAAAATGAGAAAATTGCTTTAGATTTTACATTCTCAAAAGATATTTTTTTAGATCATATTGCTAATAAAGTTAATCTACAAGATAATATATACTATGTAGTGTCATATGACAAGTCCGTTCTAGGTTATGTTCAAAAAAAGCAAAAAAGACTAATTAATAAAATGAATATTGGAGAATATTTAAGAGAATAAAAAATCTCCAAATACGAAAACTTATAAAAAACCTTACCTTTCTATTCTTAGATTTTAGACAAATGTCTGGTAGCTATAGAGATAATGTGGCTGCTATCATCATAAATAAAGATAAAAAGGTTCTTATGTGTGAACACGCATGGATTGATGGTGCATGGCAACTACCTCAAGGAGGAATTGAAAAAGGAGAAGCTGATGATAAGGCTTTACTAAGAGAATTGTTTGAAGAATTAGGTACAAAGAGTTTTAAAATAATTTCAAAAATGGATAAAACCATTAAATATGTTTTACCCTATTATTTAAGAGAAAAATACGGAACTGATGGACAAAAACAAACATATTTTTTACTTGAATTTACAGGAAAAGACTCTGAGATAAGATTTGATAATCAAGAAAAGCCAGAATTCAAAGCATTTGAATGGGTTGGTTATGATGAACCTGCTAAAAGAGTAATTTATTTTAAAAAGCTTGCATATTTGGAATCTCTAGAGTATTTTAAAGAAGAGTATGAGAAGTATTAAGTAGAATTCCTACTACTCACCCTATAAGCATTACAAATCCACCCAGAACAATTAAAAAAATAACTGAGGAGAGAAGGTCACTATCTATGTTATCCCAGAAGTTTTTGTTTAAATCTTTATTTGTCACATCATCAACACCAGTATTGAAACTCGTATCAACGTTATATGAATTATTTTGAGGCTCGTTATTATCAAATGTGTTGTTTATTGCAAAGAAACTTTTAACTAATATAATACTAAATAGAATAAAAAATACAATCATTATTACTTTTCCATTTTTTGTCACTTGCGACGCAATATCACCAGGTTTAACACCCAAAAATAGCATTAATACCATCATTAAAAAGACAATAAAAATGATAATTACAAACCAATTAATTGCATATGATACCGCATATGTCACAACGCCCGAGAAAGAGACAATAATTGTTGCTAAGAGGGCAATTATGGCATTAACTCCTTCATGTCCATCAAAAATTCCTATTTTTTTGAGCATCGCGAACATTAACGCATAAATGAGAAGTGCAACAAATAATATTTTTATTGGTTCAAAAAAAGAAAGTCCTGCTGATTCAATCATGATATTTTTTAGAACCTAACATTTATAAAGTTTAGGTTTCACATTTTAGTTATGCATTATCTCTCGGGGAAGGAAAAAAAGCAACTAAATCCAAAACTTCCTAAAGGTTATAATATTGATAAAAAAGACAATATATATTTGAAAGACTCTGTCTTGTATAAAGACGACAAACCCTTGTTTATTATTATAAGTGAAGAGTATGTTCCTCATTTAAAATCAATTCCTGAAGGTGTGTTTAAATCAGTTTATATAGATCATGGGGCGGTTCCTTTTTTAATGAAAGGGGCTGATATGATGAGACCAGGGGTGAGTGAGATAGAGGAGGGCTTTGAGTCTGGTGAGACAATTTTAATTAAAGATGAAGTACATAAAAAGACTTTGGGAGTTGGTTGTGCTCTTTTTAATTCAAAAGACATGAAAGTTAAAGAAGGCGGTAAAGTTGTTAAAGTCTTACATCATATGAAAGATGAGTTTTTTGGGAGATAAAACAAAAGAACATTTTTTAATTTATTTTCATAAAGAAAGATCCACCTAAGACTAATATTTATAAATAATCATTATTGAGTTTTCTTAATGAAAGTTGATAAACTTATTAAAAAGCAGATTATCAAAGAAGCATCGGCACACCCTGAAAAATATTTTCCAGTTAAAACTTTAGAACAATTAGGACTTAAAAGACAAAAATGTTCAAAATGTGACACAATGTTTTGGTCATCTGAAAACAGAACTATTTGTGGTGATACTAATTGCGTAGGAGAATATACATTTATTGGAAATAGCCCTGCTAAAAGAAAATTAGAATTTGCACAGACATATTTAGAATTCAAAAAATTTATGGAGAAAAAAGGGTACACACATATTAAGAGATTTCCTATTGTAGCAAGATGGAGAGAAGATTTGGATTTTAATATTGCATCTATTATTGGGTTTCAACCGTATGTTACAAAAGGAGTAATTGCACCACCAAGTGAACTTGTTATTATCCCTCAAAATTGTTTAAGGTTCTCAGACATTGATAATGTTGGTTATACTGGTCGTCATGGAACTAATTTTGTGATGATTGGACAACTTGCATTTAAAGAACCTAAAAAATATGATCAAGCAAAATATGTAAAAGATTTATTTGAATGGTTTACAAATGAAAAAGAAGGTATGGGAATTCCAAAAAAAGAATTGCAAATTCATGAAGATGCGTGGGTTGGAGGAGGTGATTGTGGCCCTTCAATGGAATTTTTTTCAAGAGGCCTCGAATTAGGTAATCAAGTGTATATGTGGTATGATATGAGTAATGCAAAAGATATTTCAGATTTGAAGCCGTTAAAAATAAAAGTATTAGATATGGGGATGGGTCTTGAGAGATGTTGTTGGTTTTCAAAAGGAAGTGTAAATCAATATGAAGCATCAATGACAAAGGTTTGTAAATTCTTATTTGAAAAATCAAAATTAAAACCAAATTGGAAACGATATGAAAAATTTCTACCTTATTCTGGAACACTAAATTTGGATGAGATTGATGATATTGATTTGGAATGGAGAAAAATTGCTGAGTTACTCAAAGTTGATGTTGAAAAATTGAAAAAAGAAGTAGAACCAATAGCAGGGATTTACTCTATAGCAGATCATACTAAAACATTGTTATATGCACTAAGTGACGGTGCTCTTCCTTCAAATGTTAAAGGCGGTTATAATTTAAGGCTGGTTTTAAGGCGTGCTTTAGATTTCATATACAAATTTAATTGGGATATTGATTTAAATGAGGTAATTGCTTTACATGCAAAAGAAGTTAAAGATTTATATTCAGAATATGAATTAGAAACTTTATCTATTAAAAAAATAATTGATTTAGAAGTAAAAAAATATAAAGAACACAAATCTAAAGTACAAAGTAAAATTTCAAATTTAATTAAAATTAATAAAGAATTATCTAAAGAGGACTTTATCAAATACTATATTTCAGATGGAATTATGCCTGAGGAAATTGCAAATGAGTTTAAAAAACAAGGAAAAACAATAACTACACCTTCTAGTTTTTTTTCTCTTGTTACTGAGTACTTTGAATCTCAAAAATTAAATAAAAAAGAAAAAGAGAAAAGTCAGTTTGACGAATATTTAAAGGATTTCAAACCCACAGAATTATTATATTACAAAGATTCAAATTTAGAACAATTAGACGTAAATGTAATAAAAGAGTTTGAATTAAATAAGAAAAAATATATCGTTTTAGATAAAACATTATTTTACCCAACAGGAGGTGGACAAGTACATGATATTGGAACAATTGCTGACAAAAAGGTTGTTAATGTATTTAAAGTAGGACAAGTAGTTGTTCACGAAGTTAGATAAGTCAAACAAAAGACATTTTTTTTCCATATTTCTTATTTATCATTTTCACATAATTAGTTTTTGATTTATCTGTTTTAAGTTCCATTTCTTCTTGGAGTAATCTTTTTATATATTATAAACCTTTTTTATTTGTGTTAGTTTGTCCCTAGAACAAAAGACAAATTATTTTTAATTATTTTACCAAGATAAAACATATGAATTATTATAAAGATGTTATCAAGGCAATGAAGAAATTACAAACAGGTGGAAAAACACTTTTTTTAGCTCAAGACCAAGGACTTGAGCATGGTCCTGAGGATTTACCTGGAGAAACACTTAACCCAGACTATGTTTTTAATATTGCTGAAAAGGGAGAGTTTGACGGATTTATATGTCAAAAAGGCTTAGCAGAAAAATATGGAAGTTCATATAAAGTTAATAAAATAATAAAACTAAATGGGAAAAGTTTGCTTGGTCCAAAAGATGACCCCTATTCTCCAGTTTTGTGTTCAGTTAGAAAAGCAGTAGATTTAGATGCAAAAGCAGTTGGTTTTACTTTTTTTCCAGGTTCAAAATATCAATATAAAATTGCAGAGGATTTTAGAAAAATTCAAGAAGAAGCACATGATTTCGGACTCCCTGTAACTTGTTGGTTGTATCCAAGAGGAAAAGCAATTAAAAATGATTTAGATCCAAAAGTATTGTCATATTCTGCGAGAATTGGGCTTGAAATTGGCGCTGACATTTTGAAAATGAAATACAATGGGAACCCAAAAGATATGCAATATCAAGTTAAATGTGGGGGCAAGGCTAAGATGTTAATGGCAGGTGGACCGAAAGCAAAAAGTTCAAAAGATTTTTTAAAACAAGTTGAAGAAGTGAATCGCGCAGGAGCACAAGGTTTTGCAATTGGAAGAAATATATGGAAACATGAACAACCAATTGCAATGTCTAAAGCAATTCGCGATATTCAAGTAAGAGGAAAAGACAGGTATAGCGCTTTAAAAAGATTTGATAAAGATTAGCTACTTAGTTTTATCTTATTACTTATGTTAAGTAGGATAAAATCATATGTTTAATTTTAAACTTAGTTTTTCTAATGAACCTAACCCTAAATTTTTAATATATTCTTCAGGAACATTTGAATGAGCAATTTTATTTCTTAAGTTTAATATATTTTTGAAATCTGCAGTAAATTCCTCAGGACTACCTTTAACTATTTCTTTAAATATTGTATTCCATTGACTAGTTATAATTTGTCTTAGATGTTCTAAATCAGTAAGTCCAAGTTTTTTACTTGAATCAGTAAAGTCTTCTTTTTTAACATCAGGATGTCTTTTGCATTCTTTTCCAATTCGAGTTTCAACGGCATCTTTAATATTAGATGGAATATGTTTCCACCAATTAGAATTATAGTTTTCATTCATTTTTTCATTAATTAATTTTCTTAATGATGTTTCAAAATTATTTACTGCTTTTAATTCATTAACCTCAAAATTTCTTTCTAATATTGTTTTAATACCAACTAAGTCTTTTATCATTGATAAAATAACCTTTTCTCTATTTTTATAAAAATTTTCAAAATCATTATTCTTCAAATAAAATAAACTTTTTTCATCTATCAAATGACTTTGCATAATTTTATTTAAATTTGATTCTTCTATTTTTTCTAAATATTTTTTAGGTGCTGAATCTTTAATACTTCTATTTGTAGTAGATGTTATTAATGTTTTATTTAGAACCATATTGATTTTAGAATTATTATATTTTCTTTTATCATTTTCATTTTTTTGTTTTTCTAAATATTTAACGGGGAAAATATGATGGTCATCTAATAAATTAAATTCAATTGAATCACCAGAAATAAAATCTTTTGCATTTTCTAATGCAATTAAATTAATTACTCCTTTATATTTGGCACTTCTACTATTCACATCTTGAAATGTTAATGTACTAAATTCCCTTGCAAAATCGTCTATAACCGGATAAGAGTGTGTTTCATCTTTAATTTTTTTATATAAATTTATAAAATCACTATATGTTTTAGATTCAACTGAACTATTATATCTTTCAGTGAACACTGATATCCAATACCATTGTCTTAAAAATTCAAATGAATTAGAATTTAATTTTTCTTTATCTATTTTGTATAAAATTGATGCCATAACAACAACCATAGGGGGATAAGGTTGCCATTTTTTATCAAAGACACCAAAACCACTATCATTTGTTGAGACAATTCTTTTTAATGCATTCTCTATATATTTAGAGGCAGTTTTCCAATCTTCTTTAAAATTTTCAGGCTTTAGATTAATTAGATTCTTTCCTTTTATGTCAATATTTCTAATTAATGCAATAAATCTTAAAATGAAAATACCAAATTCATCAGGTTTTTCTTCTGAAAATAATTTAATTGAATCAAATTTTTCAATTGTTTCTTCCCATAAAGAATGTATATCAATGTTATAATCTTTATACTTATATAATCTTGCTGTAAGTAAATCGTAAACACTTAATCTTACACCTGTACTATTCATTTTTTCAAAAATAGCACAAACTTCCGAAATTCCTTTCTCATCATTTTCTAAGATTTTTGGTATTTCAATATAAGGTATGTCCTTTTGAACGATATTATTAATAAATAGTTCTAATTTAGGTAAAGTTTCTTTTAAAACAATTTTTAATTTAGACAAATCATTATCGGATAGCCATTGTGTATATTCCGATTTCCATTCATTCCAGTTTGGAACTTCTGTTAATGGTATTATTAGATTTTCAAATTGATAATTTCTATCCAAGAATCTTTTAGAGTTAATCTTCCTTTCACTAAAGACACAATTTTCAATATCTTCATCTAATAATTTATTCAAGTTAATAAAAAATCTATATGAATGAGTAGCATTTTTAAGAGTTACTTTATCTGGAGCATATAAAATATAATGAAGAGTTGTTAATCTTTGTTGTCCATCAAGTATCATTCTATCTGGATTCAAATCTTCGATATTTTTTTTTACACCTTCGATAGGTCTAATTGCAAAAGGAGAATTATCTTTATCTGTTCTTAATAATAAAAAACTACCTATAAAATAACCTTTTAGTAAAGATACAATTAAATCTTCAACATCTGCCCTATTCCAAACAAAATTTCTTTGAAATTGAGGTAAAACAATTTTTCCGTCTTTTGCTTGTTTGACAAAACCAAATAAACTATCTTTGTCTGTAACTATATCCATAAAAATTTCGAAACTTAAATATTAATAAACTTAACTATAATCTACATCTATAAATTGCAGTTTTAATAATATCAAACTACTTAGAAATTAATCAATTTCAAGTCTCTTGTGAAAATACTCTAAAAATTTTTTGTATACATTTTCTGCATCTTCAGGCATTAGAGTATAATCAATAGTTGAGTATAATGAGATTATATGTGAGCTTAATAATGAAATGTCTTCGTAGTAAAGTTGTTTTAATTGTGTTGTTATAAAAACACCTATGAAAAATATACTTGTTCCAAAACCACTAATGATTGCACCAATTATTGTTCCAATGTATTTGAAAATAACAAATTCTTGAAAAATTAATGATATAAATGTAAAATAGATTCCCAAATAACATACTGTTTGAATTGCGGACATTAATTTTACTCTTTTTGCTCTTTCTTCTACAAGTCTAAATAGTTCTCTTAATATTGCCATTTTCTTGTTTGAAATAGGCATATTGTTTGAGTCATCAAGTTCTTTTAAGTATGACAGGACTCTGTCTTGTCTTGTTATTCCTTGTTTTAGTGTGAAGAGCTTTCTATTCATTTTTATCTTAGGTTTATGTTTGTGTTAACACCAGGTAGTTTAAAAATATTATTTACTCCTAATAATTCAGCTAAAGTTGGTTCGGGTCCATATTCTACAACCAGTGCTTTTTTTTGGTCTGTTATATTTTTAAGTTCAGAGATTACATCAGGATAATAACCTATTTCATCAATAAAACCAATTTCTTTAGCTTTTGAACCTAAGAAGATTTCACCCGTAGCATATTTTTTGACATCATCAACTTGCATGTTACGATTTTTAGCTACATGTTCTATAAAATCAGTTTGAATTTCATCAAGTATGTTTTGAAGTATTTCTTGTTCTTCAGGGAGAGGTTTTCTAAATGGTGAGCCTATATCTTTAAATTTTCCTGCCGTTTGTTTTCGGTATGTAATATTATATTCTTTAATTAAATCCTCAAAGCCTAGAGTTGTAGAAGTTACACCAATGCTTCCCACAATTGACATAGAAGAGGCAAAAGTTTTATTCGCAGTAACACTAATCCAAAATGCACCGCTTGCTCCAATATCATTAATTAATGAATAAACAGGTTTTTTCTCTTTTGCGTATTCAATTGATTTTGATATTTCCTCAGAAGCAACTGGCGAACCTCCTCCTGAGTTTATATCAATTAAAATTGCTTTTACTGAGCTATCATCAGCGAGTGTTCTTATTGTAGTTGCGGTTTCTCTTGAAGAAGTCGAACTTCCATATATAGTAGTTTCTTTTTCAATAGATATTGGACCTGAAATTTTAATTACACCAATTTTAGGTGTGAACGTATAGATAATTCCTGAAATTAAACTTGAGATTATGAAGAAGAATATAGTAAACAAAATTAATGCTTTAAATGAGAAAAGAGGTTTTTTTTTCGGTTCTGTATCTTTGTTTCTTTTTAGTTTTACAAATTCAACCATATAATTTTAATATTTAAATTCTTTATAAATGTTTATTTCTTCGACGTGTGGGAGAAGGGACTCGAAACTATTTGAACTTGTTCAAATTGTCCAGAAATTGAGAATTAATTTCTCGTACCTCGAACGAGGGTGAGAGTTTCTTCGACGTGTGGGAGAAGGGACTCGAACCCTCGAACCGTAAGGAAGCGATTTTGAGTCGCTCGCGTTTGACCACTTCGCTACTCCCACATATTAGAATAGGTATAAAGATTTAGTGAGGTTTATTTTAAAAAGTTTCTCTTTGAAAAATAATTTTAGAGAAAGTTGTACTAGTTTTTTTAGATTTTTATTATAAAGATAAACATTATAGTTTATTCCTTGAGCTAAAACTACTAATGATCCTGTTAAAAAGGATATTGTGAATAGGGCAAACATATCCTTTACTTTATTTAAAAAGCTATATTCATACTTAACCTTCTTTTCTTCCCGTATATAGTAGGTCAAAGAAATGTAATTAAGTAATAGCTTAAATACTCCAAGCTTGGTTTTTAGGTAAGGCATTTATATAATATTTTTGTAATTAACTTTAGGACAATACTACTTCTCTAATGAGTAGTAACAACCATCAATTTTATAAATCTGGAATCATTGCTTATTCATATAAAGCCTCCCATATATCTGAGGTGTTGTAATTATATATATAAAAAATGGAAAAAAAAACTTTAGCAAGTTATACAATGCAGTCATATCAAGACATGAGGAAAAGAAGATGAGTTTAGATTATAGAATAGAACAATTTAGAAATTTAAGAGAATTTCATCATAAGATGAGAAATTCGCAAAGAATGGGTTCTGTTGTTGCAAAAATTGGTTATGACGGAGAAAACCCAATTAGTGTAGAACTTGATCCAAAAGCTTTAATGGGAATTGAAGTTAAAACTATTGAAGTTAAAGGTGCTCCATGTTTGGGTTTAATAAAAATTACAGAACATGAAGCTCAACCACTTATAATTCCAAGTATGCCTGCAGTAGGATATGCTGAACTTAATCAAGAATTAGACGATGTTGATATGTGTTTAGAACTTCCATTTATGTTACCTATAATTCAAATGCCAATACCTAATCCTTATTTTCAAGCAAGAGAATTAATAATAGCAAAATTAGGAACTGAAGATTTTTTTTTACTTGGATATAAACCTATTTAAAAAGATTAGAATTAGTAAAATAAATCAAAGCTCCAACTTTTTCATATTCATAGAATTTATTTCTAAAAACTATGTGATAAATTGTATCTTCCAAATTCAATAATTCTTCAGATTACAAAATAAAATTCTTATCATTTTTATGAACTCTAACTTTAACTTTACCAACAGTCCTATTTCTTCTAGGCACATATATACTTATACTCTCATTTTTAATGTAATTGTACAAATATCTTGAAGTCAATATATATTTATCCTTTTCAATTCGTAAATATCCTCTTAAAATCTTTCCTACATTTAAAATTTCAACACCTAAACCTTCATCATTATTTACTTGATATTTTTTGAGATGCAATTTCAATAAATTATACATAACAGAAATTTCAACACCAAATTCATTATGATAAGATAGAATTTTAGCAATAACATTTACTTTAGGACTTCCCTTTTGAATTAAGCCAATATCAATTCTAAGTTTTCATTCTCTCTCCTTTCTTTATCTTAAATACAATCAAATTATAATTAATGCAAAAATTAAAGATACAGCACAGATGTAACTAGGGCTTTTGTTTATGTTGGTTTAGGTCAAATACTTCTAGGATTATATGAGATTAAAATAAGAAGTTTTTTTAGATTTTTATTATAAAGATAAACATTATTATTTATCTTCTTCTATTTTTTCTGATAAAAACCTTTGGTGTTTCTATGTTTGAAGAACCACATTCAGAACAAATCTTAGTTACATTTGACTTAGATTTGCTCCCGTGGGTGAAATTTTTTCTTTTTTTGATCTTTTTGCAATTGCAATCTTTACAAAACAATTTAATATCTCCTTGATGCTGTTCTTTTTCTGTAACAATCTCTACAAAAAACATCTCTTCCTTCTGTTGGTTCAAAAGGAACTTCTGCATCAACTCCACATTCGGAGCACTTTACTTTAAACATTTTTCTCTCACCATCAAAGTGATTTCTTCTATGACCTTCACTATGTGAATGATCATTGTTGTGATTCTCACTATCTGCGTGATTACTATCTTGATTTTCCATTTTTAATTTTTGATATATTGTATATACTAAATATTTATTACTAAGAATTAAGTTAAACTATTTTATATTATCCACTATATCTAGAAAATAATTTCTTTTATTAGTTTATAATGCTTTGTATTTGAGAACCTATTTGGAATAGATGAAATCTATAGTATTGCTTCAATTTTTTGGAAGTAATAAGTTACTAAAAAATTTTTTCAAATAAAAACTTAGAAGTTATATTTATAAATAAGCTAGGACTGGATTTTTAGGAGAAATGGGTGTTCTCGCCCTTCAGATAGATAGTCTTGACTTTGTCAAGAAGAATTATTCAATTTTTTTCAAACCTGCTTTTTGAAAAACAGCTATTAATTTAGCTTTACTTCTTTCAGAATCATAAATTACTTTACTTGAATCTACTTTTAGCCACGAATTGAGATCCAAAAAATAATGCGTCATAGATTCAACTAAACCTTCCCAAATCCTGTGTTTTTCACTTTTTATCTCCTGTGGATCTCCTCTTTCTTTGCTTGGTAAAAAACAATAACCACTACTCAAATAAACTCCTTCGATACCCCTTATCCATATATTATTAGAATCATTTAACCTTAACTCCCTAAGAAGAACACATTTATTTAAAACAATTAATTGACTTTGTTCCTGAGATTCGTATCTGTTATTACAATCTTTTAAAATTCTTTTCTGTTCACATTCGTCGGATGCAACCATAAAATTTGGAACATCTTCGGATGGTCCCACTAAATCTATAATTCTTGATTCTTCCTTACTCTCTTGAGAATAAGATCTATCTTTAGGAAGCACACTAACTTTATAGGGAATCATTTCAGAACTATGTTTATCCGCTGTATCATATCTTAGATTTAAAGGCAACTTTGTTAACTCATCATCTACAAGTTCTTCAATCCCTCTTCTATTTGCAAAAATGACTCTCATAATTAGTAGTATTGATATAAACTTTATAAAACTTTTGATTTAGTTACTACTTTTAAATAATAATTATAAAAAGGATGAAGATCCCTAAATTATAGTCTGCTTTGTAGAAATTTATATAATAAAGCTTAAACTCAACTCTAGAATTTTTCTTTGAAACGTTGCACTAAATTTTAGGTTTTTCTGTTGATCAGACGAAACTAACAGGAATTAAATATATTTCAGATGGTTTTGAAGAAGGTTATTCAAAATATAAAAGAAAAATCAGTTATAGAATTAGAAAAGGAAAACTTTCTTCCAGATAAGATAAATTAAGAAATAACCCTTTCAGAACAAACTCCCTCCCTCTACCCTCTTTTTTCACACCATCTCTTTTTTCATTTTCATCTCTCTTTTTTTCCTATTATAACTAATAACGTAATTATGTGTTGAGTCTCGTATCATTCTAATAAATAACATCATCTCTGAGTTTTTATTGAATTTCAAAGACTCACTTTTGTTTGGGACAAATATTTCTTCCTCACGCTTTGCAAGTCCAACTATGGGAATTTTCTTATCTAAACCTAAAAACTTCAATGAAGAAATGGCACTTGATAATTGTCCTTTCCCACCATCTACAATCACCAAATCAGGTAAAGTAATATGTTCTTCTTTTAATTTCTTATATCTCCTATAGATAACCTCACGCATCGCAGCAAAATCATCTTGACGACCTTTAGAACTTTTGACTTCAAATTTTCGAGACCCTTTCAAATCACGCTTACCATTAACAAAACGCGTCATACCTCCTACGACATGCTCAGAACCAAGATTAGACATATCAAAACATTCTATAATTTTTGGGGTTTGAGATAATTTTAGATTCTTTTTTATTATAGAGAGAACATCTTCTCCTTTAGAACTAAGCTTAGCATTTTTAATTGCCATTTCAACGAGAGCCTTCTTCTCTCCTTTTTGAGGTACATTAATTTTAACAATAGTCCCACGAAGTCTTGACAAAAACTCCTCAATAAGTTTTTTCTCCTTTTCATCTTTCCAAAAATTAACATTTAATAAAATTTCATGTGGTATTAATGCACTTGAGTAATAAATCTTTAAAAACTCTTCATAGATTCCTTCATAATAATCAAACTTATATTCTCTCTTTCCAGATAAAACTCCTCTTGAAATAGAAAAGACTTGTATAATAAGTGATTTAGAGTCTAAAACGAAAGCAACAATTCCTTGGTCATATGTTTTAATTAAATCAACCTTTTGTCTTTCACGAAGTAGATGCAATGACTCAATTTGTTGTCTACATTCAAGAGCTTCCTCATAATGTGACTTAGATGCAGCATTTTCCATTTGATTTTGAATTTCATTTTCTATTTTTATTGTATTTTTTCCAGACAAAAATTTTTTTGCCTTTTCTACTTGTTTCAGATATTGCTCTGAATTAATCTCAGCAAGTGTTGGAGCAGGAGCAATCCCAATATCATAATTAAGACGAGATTTTGTACTAAAAGTATTATATGTGACTAATTTGAATATTCTTGCTGTTAAAGAGATTAATTCTCTACGCATTGTTCCGTCAGTAAAAGGACCAAAATAAGTTCCATCTGAAGTTACTCGTCGTGAGGAAATAATCCTAGGGATTTTCTCATTAGTAATCTTAATATAGGCATAAGTTTTAGCATCTTTTAAATTTATATTGTATTTTGGAGTATGTTTTTTGATTAGTTTGTTCTCAAGAAGCAGGGCTTCAACTTCTGAATCAACACTAATTGTATCAACAGA
>Ga0114931_10005588_pt1 | contig 15533 bp, 11 predicted proteins | sample 2SBtaG_FD_89579 | JGI IMG/M metagenome (GOLD analysis project Ga0114931, IMG submission 89579) | Deep subsurface microbial communities from Kolumbo volcano to uncover new lineages of life (NeLLi) - 2SBTROV14_V59a metaG | ecosystem: Environmental > Aquatic > Marine > Volcanic | place: Kolumbo...
AGCAGAACGGACAATTCGAACTGGCACCGCAACCCCAGCTCTCCAAATCGAAACCGCAACAGCAAAACTGGGACGAGATTCCGTTCGGCGACCGCTGAGTCGTTTCGAATTCAAACCCGGTTTTCCGGCAGATTACCGGCAGATTACCGTCAGCCTCATCGTTCTGACCTGCCCCTGTTTGATGGACCAGCGGTGGTGAGAGTTTGTTATGTGCATCCGCTTGCCGGGAGGAAATGGAAGTGAATTGGAGTTGGAAGATATCTCATTATTCTCCTTCATTTTACAAGTCCTGATAAAACACTTTGTAGTTGCCCGATGAGCCAATGCGGTATTTTTTTTCCTTTCAAATTCTCAGATTCTTCGAGTTTGTTTTTTAGGAATGGAATTGTTAATGCTGATCGATCAGGCAATAACCTTAGAACTTCGAGGATAAAATATTTCTGGTAACTGTTACTTTCGTTATAAGTCTCAAGTAACAAGTTTAACATTTCGTCGGTGTTGATCGCGGTAAATAAGTTACCAACATCATAGAAAATGAAGGATCTTCCCCCAAATCCGCCACCTATTGCACCTAGAGTTGGAGGATTAATGGGATGATTGCTGTCAAGTTTTACTTGGTAATTTTTCGCGTCGATGCGAATCAACTCGAACAGATCGGGTATGGCGCCTTTCGCATTTTTACCCAGATCGATAAGCAATCTAATAATTTGGGTTCTTCGAAAACGATTGGAATGGAATTTTGTCAAAAGCTGCCCTAATTTATTGGAGAGACCACTTGCTTTAGGAGCGATGTCCGAAAGTACAGAGCAAGCAGTAATAGCAGTGATGTCATTCTTGTCTTTCATCCATTTTTGAAGTTGCTCTTGAAATCCTTTCCGCTTGGGATCGATTTCGTAAAGCATGGAGATAGCAGCACTGGGAAGTCTGCTTTTTTTTAAGGAATTAACGACTTCGATCAACGCCGGAATTAATTCCTCGACATCAGCTTGAGGAAAATCGTTGTTTTTCAAAAAATACGCATCGATTTGTGAATATGACATTCGATTGTTCAATACTTCCATGGCAAACCAAATTCTCGATTTCTCCTTACTGGATATCAAGCTTTTCAGAATATCGATGAGAACTGGATCATCGATCGCTTTGAATGCTCTAATTGCAACGAGTCCCAAAATGGGTGAATTTTCAGGAGATAAAGAAGAATGCCTTTTTTTATTCAGCAGTTTGCTGAAATCGTAATAGAATGCAATTTCAGCGATAGCTTCAGCGGCTTCCCGAGGATAGCCATTCTCTCCAAACTTACCGAGAGCTTTAATCGCCTCAGTGCGTTTTTTGTAAGATAATTCTGTCAAATAAATATGCTTCCATTCTTCGAAGTTTTTTTCGTCGTAGCGGAGTGTCGCAAGAGGGATTTTCGGTTTAGTTTTCTTCTCCTCTTCCTTCTTTTGTGCAAATTTTTCTTCGGGTTCGGCTACCGAAGAATCCTCCTCCGAATTCCCTGCTGTCAATTGTGGGCGTACCAGACAGAGAATCAAAACGCCCAGCGTCAGTATTCCTATCAGCGATTTTTTCATTTTTGTATCCTTTAGAATTTTCGGGGACAATAATCTTTTTACGCGAAACCCTATGGACGAGCCGAAGGCGCCGGGGCGGAGGGCGTTCGAAGGCGTGTCGAACTCCACGAGTTGTAGCAAGGTTTTGGCGAATGAAACATGAGCATCGGGGTTGCGTTTGCGGACGATGTCGTCACAGGCCCATTCGGCGGCTTCGTCGAATGCCCGCACCGCCAGCCAGCTACAGGGGTTGAACCAATGCGGTAACGACAGAATCCGCATCGCCAGCGATTTCCAGATATCGCCCCGCTGGAAATGGGCCAGTTCGTGCTCCAGAATCGACCGGCGTTCGATGGCGGAGAGCGTTTCCCACAGTTTTTGCGGTACGACGATTTGGTAACATCTGGGTAAACGACAAAGCATCGGGCCGTGGTTTTCGTGGATGGAAAATGCGATTTTTTGTGGGATGCTTCGTTCTTTGAGAAGTTTCTTCCATTCGTTTTTCCATTGGGCGTGTTGCGATAAGAGCGGCTCGGCGGGAGCCTCGCCCTCCCTGATGTTGGTTTTCCGGAACTTTGTGAGTGATCGAACGAAGCGAACGTAACTGTAGGTCCAACGCAAAACAATCGCTACGATTCCCGTCAGCCAGAACGCGATGACCCACGATTGCCAGTTCATCGGAGTCGATACTTCGTGGATGTCTTGCGAGGGAATCGAAATTGGAACTTTTGCAGTTTCGGTTGATACTGCTTTTTCGTTGACGGGTTGTTGTACGAGGACAGGCATTTCGAGATCGTTCTTCAGGATCGAATTCTCCGCTTCGTTCACCGGCTGCGGTACGCGCGGGACGATTTTATTTGGGGGCGATACTTTTTTCGCAACGTCGGATTCGTTCCTGGCAAGTTCGATTTTGTCGGTGACTTTCATCCACCCAACGGGAATCGCTAATTGAAAGATCATCCAACCTTGCAGCAACACCAGGCACCAGGCGAATCGATGCGCTTTTGACGAGGCCGGTTTGACGATTCGCAACAGGGCGAACACGATTCCGGCCGTGATGGAAAGTGCGACAGACCGCTGAACCAACTCCCTCACCAGGACTTCGCTGAATTCGTTCATGATTTCCGTTCCGCCTCGGCAATAAGTTTTTTAAGTTCTTTAATTTCTTCTTTACCCAGCGATTTGTGTTTCATCAGATGGGCAACCAACGGGACGACGTTTCCACCACTGACTCGCTCCATCAGTAAATCGAGATAGCGTGCCGAAACATCCTGCGGTTCGACATTCGCCGAATAGAGCGCGGGACGAGCGTTGCTGCGCTTCACCAGTCCTTTTCCCACCAGACGGTTGAGCCTCGTCTGCATAGTGGTGTAGCCGATGGGTCGGCCAAGCAGTTGCTGGGCTTGCGACAAACCGACACGGTCGTGTTCCCAGAGGATTTGCAGAATTTCGACATCTGCCGGCGAGACTTTGATGGCTTTCCGCTTCTTCGCATTCATCGCTTCCACCTCCTGTTATGACGTTCGTAGTAACAGGATTACGACATTCGTCATAAATTGCAAGAGCAAAAGTGAAAAATGTTCAAGAATGTCACTCGACGGCAAATCCCGTCGGGGTTCCAATGACGAGTGAGATCACCGCAGACGATTTTCAGGTTGGGGTCTTCAGGCTTGAGTAGTCGGTTTGGGGCTACGGATGATAGCAGCCATAATCAAACCCGCCAAAAACCAGCCCAAAAGTACATCCAGCATAAACATAATTGTGTATTCCAGGGGGAAGTACATCCAGTTCCAATAACTTGCGTGACCGATGAGTCCCACGAAAACACCAAATCCTGTGACAAAGCCGATGCGATGTGCATAGGTGTTACAGCTTCCGCAAACCGCAGACGAGAGCATCACCGCGACGAGTAAAGCGGCGAGAAGATCGATGGCAAATCCAATGATGAGCCGTTTGTAGGAAAAAGGTTCTTCGCCTTTTTTCTGGAAAAAGATCGAATAAAGCGGTCCTTTGTTATGTTTTTTGGAAAAGACCGACTCGGGGTCGTCCATCTCTTCTTTGTTTTTTGTATATGGAGCGAAATAAACGCCAGTTTCCAATTTACTTGTATTCAGTATTCCCGTTGTTCTCCCCTCGTCGGGAAGTTCGTTCACGGTAGTGTCGTGCAAACCCAGAAACATCCAGGCCGCCATTCCCCATACGAAGTAAACGATCGCTCCCAAAACACCGCCAACAATTACGCGAATCATAGTGAGACTCCTAAAAAATCTTGAACGATTGAATTTTATTCCACCAGTAATAATGGATCGACTTCCCCTTTGGCGCTGAAGTTTCCGTAGACCGTTTCGTGTCTTGTGTGATGCCCCAGAAAGGCACGGCCGGTGTCTGGTTTTTTCAAACTACGGTAGAGCAACAGATTTTGGTTGCCTAAGCGCAATCGGTATCCGCCGGCGATGTGTTTTTTCATCACTTTGCCGTCTTCGGTGACAGTAAGTTGCCGCCACTCGGCATGGCCCCGTTTTCGACGGGGAGACCAGTCGAAGACTTGTGGGGCGAAAACGCCGCCCTGCATTTTGTATTCAAGCCTTAAACCCGTATCGTGGGGACGATAATCACCCCCGGCGTTCTCGATGCGATCTTCCGGAAGTAACAGTGGAAAACAACGCACTTTCAACTCTTTCGTTTTGAGAGAACATTCGCGCGTCGATTTTTCTTTCTGGAACGTCACATTCTGCGTCACCGGCAATGCGGAAGTGTAATCGATGACGGACGTTTCGGAACCGCAAATACAATCGGCAAAGATCGCAAAACGATCCGTTCGTGAGAGAAAGATTTGACGATCAATTTTCACTCCTTCGGCTTCCTGATGCAATTCGATGAAGTCGACATCTTTGTCGGTGAACCAGCAAGAGCAGTCCCAATCGTCGTCGAGAGAAATCGGTTTTTCATCGACATCGAGATTGAGATGCCAGTCACCGGAAAATATCGAAATACCATCAGCCATCAACGCAATCTGTGGAATCGTCTCGTTGTGTGTGACGAAAACCGCATCTGCGCGATGAGACCAATCGCTGCGTAACCCGGCGAATGCTGCCCAGTCCGATTGGAACATCGGAGATTTTTCTTCGTTCCACTTGAAAGATTTCCCGTTGGATTTCGTCGGTTTCCCGGGGTTTCGAAGTTGAACGATCTCTCGCAGAAGTTGTGCCGGCTTCGATTTCGCTCTCCAACCTGCTTGCGAAATACCAACTTGCAACATCGTGGGAGACCAGGAATGCTGTTTTATTCCCAATGCCAAGTCGCCGTTTCTGTCGCACAAGGAGGCAATGCGGCGAACCGCCGATTGGAATCGATCTTCGGAATCTTCATCCCAGATGAGTTCGTCGAAGACCTCTGCCCAGAGATCGGCTCGAACGAAACAGGCCAGCCATTTTGCGAGGTGTGGAACCAGATCGGCGTGGGGAGTGCCATCGGTATCGGTGCGGGCTTCGATGGTACTGCCAAGATATTTCCGTCCCGAATGCAGGATGTTTTTCGATCCCTTCAAGCCAGCAAAAAGCAAACCCGTTTTCCAGGCGAGTTCGCCTTCGATGAGTAATTGCAAGTCTTCTCTGTCTTCGAATTTCGAGAGCGGGAAATTTTCCCGGTAAAATCGGATCGCCAATGTCAGAGCAAGTCTCCATAAGCGGAATCGATCTTGTGACGAAAAACTTGCGGAAAAATGTAAAATCAACTCGTAGAAAATCGCAAGAAATACCGGGTGCGGCGTTTCGCCGTTCGCAATTTTTTCCAGTTGGGAGAGTAATGAACGTTTCGCTTCGGCCTTATCCGAATGAGATCTTCGATGCCCGTTGTTCTTGTGGGGGCTTTCGACAGGGACAAGACCGATTTTCGAAAACGTGGAAACAAACTGCGAGAATTGTTTGTCGCCGGACTCATCGAGAAGTGAGAGGAGCGATTCGAAAACGAAGCCATCGTTCTCAGTGGAAATCCCATTTTTTGAGTGATCCACACCGGAGAGTGTTTCTTCGATGTGTTTGAAGAAGTTTTCGGTATCGCCCTCTCTCGCCAATCGGACGAGTTCTTTCGAGGCCGCTTTCTCAAATTCGAGAGCTTGTAGAAATTCCACATCCGAAAATTGTTCGAGAAGAGTGAGATCGAGATCGGTAGCGAATCCGTTGGTGGGCATGGAAATCCTTTTGGAAGAAAGCACGAAACGTAGTCGTTATTATTGCAATCCCGCAGAGAAAATCCAATCTCCCGCAAGCATCGTTCCACATATTCTGTGCGACGAATGGAACAACGTCGAGAACGAGCCGTCTTGCAGTTTCACGATTGCGAGATCTGCCGTTTTGCCGGGTAGAAGCGTTCCCGTTTCACGTTCCAGTCCCAATGCCCGTGCTCCGTTCTGTGTTGCCAATTGTAGAAGCAGGACATCATCGTATTGGGGAAATTGAATTTTCAGAAAACAAAGCTCGTTCCAGAGACTTAAATCGGGATTGGAAGCACGGCTATCGGTGCCGAGGGCGATGTGACCTCCCTGTTCGAGAACTCGTCGCCAGGGATGGTTTGTGTGACCGAAAGCGGCGTGTGTCCTGGGACAATAAATGAGAGTCATGTGAGATTGCGCAGAGAGAAACGCAATTTCATCAGCATCGAGATAGTTTCCGTGGACGACGAGCGCATGAGAAACTTTGGCAAGTTGTCTCAGGTATTCCAGCGGTTTTATGCCGGGTGAGAAGATTCCTTTTTGCCAGACACCGAAATCTTCGAGCATCTCGACGAATTCTCCCTCGCCTTTGTCAAGGAGTTGGAGTTCGGCTTGGGTTTCCGCAAGGTGCATGGCGATGGGAACGTTTTCGGTTTTTGCAAGTTCCACAAGTTGCGAGAAGAGATGGGGATGCACGCTGTAAGGTGCGTGTGGACTGAGTGCGGGGATGATGTTGTGGGATCCAGCATGATGATCAGAGCCGCGAGAGTTATTGAGCGGGCCTGCTCCTTGACAGTCGCGGCTCTGATTTCCTTCTGCACTGCTCGGCAAGTCGGCAGTCACACCCGTTACAGAAAATCGTTCGAGGTGTTTTCTGGTAATCTGTAGGTTGCTTTCGATGTCGGTGGGATTCAAACCGAGGATTTCTCGAAAGACGACTGTTTTGGGATGCGGTAACGAAATGGATTCATAGATTTCGTCATCTGTCGAGATTTCACCGAGTGTTGTTTGCCCCGATTCCATGCACTCCTTCATTCCGCGAGTGACGATTTCGGCAACGTCTTCTTTTCTATTTTTTCGTTCCAAAACGACGTTGCGAATCCAATTCGTAAAGGGCAAAAACGGTTCGACCGGGTTGGCGAGATGACTGAATTCCAGATGCGTATGCGCGTTGACCAACCCGGGAATGATGGCAACGTTTCCCAGGTCGGTTGCGGGCAGGTCGCTGTTTTCGACGAGACCGGTGACGATACCGTCTTCGATTTCGATGACGGCATTTTCCAGCGGTGCAGATTCGCCAGAGTAGATCGAGCGGGCGCGGAAGGTCAGTTTGTTCGTCACGACATCTTCTCGGAACATCGCCCCCCGTTGTGTTCACCGAGGGCTAAGTGGCTTTTTGCAGTTGCGGGGTAGGCCATGTTTGTTCGGATTCTTTACTCTTGTCTCGAATCAGCAATCGCAACAGGAAGAATGTCAGAATACCGCTAACAACCAACAACGGCCAGTCGTAGCGAATGGAACCGTCTTTCTGAAGCAGGAAAAAATCGAGCACGGGATAATCCGAAACCAGGAATTTCGAGGCGCTCCATCTTCCGTGTAAAATTGCCAAAGTGTTATTGGTGAAGTGGAACAGCATTGCCGGGAAGAGGCTGTTACTGCGAATCGTAATCAACCCCAGTACGAAACCCAAAAGTGCGGCGTTGAAAACCTGCTGAGGGATAATGTGAAAAATTCCAAACGCCATGCTGGAGAGGATGATCGCAATTCCGAGACGTCCGTTGCTGGAAAAACCGCTGAGGATAAATCCTCGAAAGGCGAGCTCTTCGCATATCGCGGGAGCCAACGCAAAAGCCGCCAGAATTAAAAAGATCGACTGATGGGGATTACTCATCGCTGCGAGTTGCTCAGCAATACTCTCCGGCAGTTTCGGGAAGAAATTCTTGCTTAAAAACGTTCCCAACTCAAGCGTTAAGGGGTGAATGAATAAAGCCAGCGCGAAGGCGATGCCAAGATCGCGAACACGCGGCATTTTCACACGAAAGGTGCTGCGGAAGTGGGACGTGAGAATAATTCCCATGATCAGAGCGGGGGCAGCGATAAACGCCAACTGCTGAATCATCAGCAATTTCGTCATGATCAGAGGTCGCTCTGCGGTCGTGGCACCCGCCAGACTACTGGCGAATACTTTCATCGCCGCAAACTGAGCGAACATAATCACGACAAAACAGACCACCCCTTCGGCGAATGTAGGGGTTCGTTCTTTGTTTTTGACGAGGTGCTTCATCCAGACTTTGAGGTTGAAGCGTTCGGCTTCGCGGAAAAGGATATTTTCGTTGCGAAATTGCTCGATCGCCCACCAGAGCGCAATCGCACTGTATCCAATGCTGGTAGCGAGCACGGGAATGACATAGAGGAGCGCTTCGTGACTTCCCGCAGAGGCGAGGAGTTCTTTCAGCAGCAGCGTGGCACCGACAATCGGAAGTACGCTGTAAAACGGTTCGATTTCGATGGCGGGTGAGAGACAGAACACGGTCGCCCCCATCGTGACCATCAATAACGGCGTGAGATAGTATTGTCCTTCCTTACTGCTGCGGGCGAATGTGGCCAACGCCAGACAGAGTGCGCTAAAGAGTGCTGCCAGCGGTATCATAATCACACCCACCCAAAGCATCGCAATCATCGAAGGTGGTTCAAGTCCCATCGCGCTGTTCATTGTCTGGGCACCGACCATCGAAAACATGATTTTGCCGGTCATTCCCATGCTGAGTAAATTCAGGATGGCCGTCGACATACTGAAGGCCATCACCGTGAAGAACTTTCCGATGACGATTTCTGTGCGGCTGGCCGGGCAAATGAGCAGAGTTTCCATCGTACCTCGCTCTTTTTCGCCCGCTGCCAAATCGACCGCAGGATAAAAAGCGCCGGTGACAGCCATGATCACCAGTAGCGCGGGAAAAAGTTTACTCCAGAAGTTCGCGGAGAGTTGGGTTTTCGCGGCAACATCCAACAATTCGAGATCCACCGGTCGAGCGACTTGTTCGGGAAGATCGGCAAGCTTCATACGGTACTCGAGAATTTTCTTTTCCCATTGACCAAGCACTTCTCGAATTCGTTGATAAGCGATTTTGGATTTTTCGTCTGCATTATTATAAATCATGATCGGTCGAGAATACTCTTCGGGACGATCGGTCGAGTGTTTTCCCGATTTGACACGTTCTGTGAGTTCCGACAGTTGTTTCGAAAACCCTTCCGGGATGACCAGAATCACCTGGATATTGTTGTCGTTCAGAAGTCGGCTGATATTTCGGTTGAATTTTTCGAGTTCTTCCTTTCGCATCCGTTCGGGCTGTTTTTTCATTTTGTCGCGAATCTCTTTCGCGGCTTCAATCATTTTATGTTCTTCAGAAGTTGCACGATCGAGATCGTTGTCGGGCACGATAAGCAGCTTGTTCGCATCGGAAGCAATTTTGAAATACTTCTTGCGGAAGCGATTGTTTTCGAAGAGCGATAAATTTTCGTTCTGGGGAAGATCTTTCACACCCAGGACAACAACGTTGCGAGCTTGCTCGCGGAACATGGTCGTCATCTGAAACATGCCAATTCCCATCGCCGGATAGAGAATCAGCGGAAGCACAATAATCATAAACAGCGTGCGGCGGTCGCGAATCTGGTCGCGAACTTCTCTCGCGAAGATGAGTAAAACGTTTTTCCAGTTCATCGAATCTCCGCGATCATTTCCGCTTCGTATTTCGAGATCAGGTCGAAGAAAAGTTCTTCCACGTCGGGTTGACGGTGCTGATCCGCCAATTCTTCCAAGGTTCCTTCAGCGAGAATTTTTCCATGATGAATAATCGAAACCCGATCGCACAACTTCTCGACTTCTCGCATGATGTGTGTGGAAAAGATAATGCACTTGCCTTGTTCTCTCAGCGATTCGATCACATCCAGAACGGCTCGTGCAACCAGTACGTCCAGTCCGCTGGTTGGTTCGTCGAAAATGAGAACCGGTGGGTCGTGCACGATGGTTCTGGCAATTGAAACTTTCTGTTTCATCCCCGTGGAAAGTTTCGAACAAAGCATATCTTGAAATTTGCGCATCTGTAACTTTTCGAAAATCTCGTCGATTCGCCCTTTGAGCGACTCTTCTTCGATTCCGTAAAGCCTGCCGTAGTATTCCACCATTTCCCTGGCACTCATTCGATCGTAAACGCCCGTGTTTCCCGACATAAAGCCGATGTTTTTTCTGACTTCGGTGGGATTGGCGATGACATCGAAACCGGCGACTTCGGCGAGACCCGCCGTCGGTTTGAGAACCGTACTGAGAACCCTCAATGCTGTGGTCTTGCCTGCTCCATTGGGGCCGAGTAGCCCATAAATTTCGCCCGCATGAACATCGAAACTAACTTCATCGACCGCACGCACACCTCCTGCGAGATAATCCTGAAATTCCTTAACCAGGTTTTCGACATGAATCATCGTGGCGGCGGTCATGCTGGCGGAATCTCAAGTAAGGAAAAAAGGGGATCGTTTTGTTGCTGAATTTTTTGTTGCTGAATTTTCAAAAATACAGACGAATAAGAATACGCTTACGAACTTGACTGAATTCTGAGGAATCCAGCTACAATCCAACAAAGCTATTACACAAAGTGTAACCGATTTGCAAAATAATGTCGGGTTTCGATGAGCTGTCTTCGCGAAATTTAGACGTTCAAAATCGGCAGGACGGTGCGGGAAGCAGGTCGTGGAGAATCGGATTCGTCGGCATTGTCGATATATTCGTAAAAGACGTTTCGCTGCCGGGGAATAAAGCCGCATTCGCGGATACAGCGACGAATGGTTTCCAGCGAAAGAAAATGAACGGTTCCCGCTTCGGCGACGACGTTTTCCTCGATCATCAGGCTGCCCATGTCATTGGCGCCAAAGAAGAGTGCCAACTGACCGATCTTTTCCCCCTGTGTGACCCACGACGATTGAATGTTGGGAAAGTTGTCGAGATAAAGCCGACTGACCGCCTGGGTTTTCAGATACTCGAACGCACCCGCGGGGGAGACGTCGGCCATGTCGGTGTTTTCCGGCTGAAATGTCCAACAGATATAAGCGGTGAAGCCGCTCGTTTCATCCTGAAGTTGCCTTAAGCGTTCGAGATGTTCGATGCGCTCGGCAAGAGTTTCAGCATGGCCGAACATCATCGTGGCTGTAGACCTTCCGCCAAGTTCGTGCCAGACACGATTCACGTTCAGCCAGTCGTCGGTGAGAATTTTTCCGCGCGTGATTTTTTTGCGGACACGGTCGACCAGAATTTCGCCACCGCCGCCGGGTAGACTTCCAAAACCCGCATTTTTCAATCGATTGAGAACCGTTTTCAAGGGAAGCTTACTCAATTTGTGAAAGTGAAAAATTTCCGGAGGGCTGAAGGCATGCACGTTGATTTGCGGAAATTGCGTTTTGATATCTCGAAGAAGTTCTTCGTACCATTCCAAAGGCAGTTTGGGATGTAAACCGCCCTGCATGAGAATCTGGTCGCCACCCAAATCAACCGTCTCCTGAATTTTCTTCATCAACACATCCCGTTCGAGAACGTAAACCTCGGGATGATTCGGCGGACGGTAAAACGCACAGAAATCGCAGACCGCCGTGCAAGCATTGGTGTAGTTGATATTGCGATCGATGTTGTAGGTCCGAAACGGTTCGGGGTGCATTCTTCGAGTGACTGCATCGGCCACTTTGCCGAGAGAAATGAGATCGTGCGATTCCAAAAGCGCAAGCCCTTCTTCCTGCGTAATACGTTCGCCGGCGTTTGTTTTATTGAGGATCTCAGAGACTTTAAGATTCAACAGTGAGTCCTATCTGTTGCGGTATCAGTTCTTCGGCGAGCTTTGAGAAGAGTTCGAGTCCCTGTTGCTCTTCTTCGCCCAAGTGAAAATACAGATTCTGATTTAGATAATCGTAGGCAACTTTCTCGTCGATTCCCAGCACGGCAGCTTCTCGCTGTGCGATTTCCGCAAACCGATTCAAGCCATGATTCCGAGCTGTTTCCAGCGCCCGTGCGACCGCCGACAATTCCTTTTCTTCCGACGCGGCCCAAACGGCAAATACGAAAGGTAAATTGCACCAGTTCGTCCATTCTTCGCCCAAGTCCCAAATCTCGACAAACTTTTCTTCGGGGGGGTGAATCGCGCGGTCACCGATGACCAGCACGGCGTCGGCATCGCTCGACTCAACTGTGTGACCCAACGGTAAATTTTGCAGTTCGGGAAAGAGATTGTATCGTTGAGCGAGCAATACCCGTGTCAGCAGAACACTGGTGCGGGAACCTTCATCCAAGGCAAGCGTTTCGATTTCGGAAAACGGTTTGCGTCCATAGAGTTTGACGCTTAACACCGGACCGCGTGTGGCGACGCAGGCATTGGAGATTTGTCGGTAATTCGGGCGGGCGAGATACTCGGCTGAGGGGATCAAACCTACATCGATTTTGCCCGCCGCAAGCATGTCCGCCAGCTTACTGGGAAAATCGAGAACAAGTTCGGCTTCGGGCAGCAACTCCTGCAGACCTTCTATTAAAGGCTTGGAATTCAAATAATTCACTGCTCCGATACGATATTGTGACATCAATGAGGAATTTCCTTTGAATGATTTCTTTCTTGCGGAATTGTATGCCTCGACTTCCCTGTCCAGCCGCGCAATCCACGAATAACTTTTCCACAAGATCACGTTGTCATTTCCGTACGAAACCGTGATCATATCAATCTCAACGAATCGCGGGAATCGTACTTCTTTCGCCTTCTCCCCTATTATCCGCAAAAGAAGATTGTCGTTAACAATGGATAATTCAAGCGTGTCTGACTTCAAATGGGGTGTTGACGGTTGTTATCCGCGTTTTTTTGGCAATCTCGATTTGAGTTATTGTTCCTATACCGATTGTTGTCACAACGCTTGAACGCGATCGGCTGCTGGATTACGATGCGGAGATGTTGCAGGATCAGTCTTGCCTTCCTGATTCAAGACTGTTTCAAACGAGTGAAACAGGAAATGGCAGATTCATGGAGGGGCGGCCTGCCGGTATATCGCCGCGGAATGGTACAAAAGTGCTTCTGACGGATTGGCCCATTGCTATTTGTTTCTGAACTCTTCAACCGTCGAACATGATTGGGGAAAGTATGAATGCCGAATTGGGAAGATTGCGTGTGGCGATGTTAGCGCCTGTGTCGTGGCCAGTGCCACCGGTGGGCTACGGACCCTGGGAACAAGTCGTGTCGAACCTGACCGAGGAGTTGGTGAAAAATGGACACGAAGTGACGCTCTTTGCCGCGACCGGTTCGAAAACATCGGCGCATCTGGTGCCAACGGTTCCTCAGGCGTTTTCTCTTTGGCCGGAGTCCGAGCGAAATGCACCACGGCGTTTTAATCCGGTTTCAGGATTGTTGGAAGGCCCACCCGACTTCCGAGCGATTGAGCAACAACACATCGCCACCTGCATCGAGGCTGCACGCGATGGGGGATTTGACGTGGTTCACTCTCACCTGCATGTGTATGCGTTGGTGTTTTCTCGGTTGATACTGTGCCCGTTCGTCTCGTCGCTGCACGGGGCGGCCTGGGTCAAATCGAATCACCATGTATTCGATCTCTACCGGGAACAGCCGTTTGTGTCACTTTCTGACGCGGAGCGACAACTCAAACCGGACTTGAACTATGTTGCCACAGTTTACAATGGAATTCAGCTCGATGCGTTTCCGCTATGCACCAATAAGAAAGATTATCTTCTGTTCGCCGGTCGTCTGGCTCCGGAGAAGGGCGCGGCTGAAGCCGTTCAGATCGCCAAACGGGCGGGGATTCCCCTGCGGATGGCCGGGATGATCGAACCACAACATCAAGCATACTTCGACGAACGGATCAAGCCGCATCTCGACGACCACAACGTAACGTACCTCGGGTTGTTGTCGCAACGCGACTTGGCTCCGCAATATCAACAGGCCGCAGCGGTGCTGTTCCCAATCTCCTGGTGCGAGCCGTGCAGCATGGTGGGAATCGAAGCACAGTGCAGTGGCACGCCGATCATTGGAACCCGGAATGGCTACTTGCCCGAGTTGATCAAGCATGGAGAAACCGGTTTTCTGGTAGAGTCCGTCGTTGAAGCGGCGGATGCGGTTCAGCGATTGGCCGAAATCAACCCATTGACATGCCGTGCCAATGTGGAAGCACGATTCAGCGCGTCAAAGATGGCAACGGGATACGAGCGAGTCTATCGGCGGCTGATCGAACACAATGCTTAACAGGCAAAACGATGACGAAAGTCGTTGTCGTGATCGAACAGAAAAGGAGAATTTCTCGATGCGCGGTCTCGTCACTCGCTATGCACAAAATCCCATTCTTTGTAGGGAGGACGTTCCGTATCCGGTTGAAACGGTGCATAACGCCGGAATAGTCAAGCACGATGGTCGCTATACGATGCTTTTTCGTTCGCACCGGCGTAACGGACGATCGCTCATCGGTCTGGCCGAAAGCGATGACGGTTACCAATTCCGTGTTCGTCCTGAACCATTTCTGATACCTGCCAAGGATGGCGTGTTTGCCAAGTATGAAGAGTACGGCGTGGAAGATTGCCGCGTCTCGGTGATCGATGGCGAGTACCTTTTGACCTACAGCGCCTACTCTCGGCACGGCGTTCGGATCGGTCTGGCTCGAACTGAAAATTTTGAAAGCGTCGAACGAATCGCGTTGATCACTCAGGCCGACACGCGAAACATTGTGATTTTTCCTGAGAAGATTGACGGTCGATATGTTCGATTAGATCGGCCTCATTCCCACATCGCACCGTGGTCGATTTGGATCAGCTATTCTCCCGATTTGGTGCATTGGGGCGATTCACAGTTGGTGATCAAACCAGCGACTTACCATTGGGACGAGGAAAAAGTGGGACCTGGTGCAACTCCCATCAAGACAGACGACGGGTGGCTGAATATCTATCACGGGGTATTTCCCACGATGGATGGGGGGATTTACCGACTCGGTGTGGCCCTGCACGATCTTGCAGACCCGGCACAAATCCTAGGCGTGGCTGACGATTGGATTTTACAACCGGAAGACCCCTGGGAAGTGACCGGTTATGTGGGGAACGTCGTTTTCACTTGTGGTGCGATTCCTGAGGATGATGGCACGATTAAAATCTATTGGGGTGGTGCCGATCAGGTGATGTGCGTTGGAACGGCAAATTTGCAAGAGTTGGTGGACTTGTGCAAAACTCGTCCGCGACCGGCTCTGGGTTCCGGGTAGATTGTCCGTTCGGGTTCAGTTGTTATCTAGGTACGGAGCACCATTTTGATCGAGCCAACCGAGCAGTTCACGAATACTTCCGGTAGCAAGGGCGATACAAGTATCGGCCCCGCCGTAATAAAGATTGATCGTGTCTGCGTCATCGGCAATGGTGTACCCGCAAGGAAACACCACGTTGCCGACATCTCCATCTCGCTCGTAGATTTCTTCAGGTCCGAAGACCCAGGTTTCACCACGTAACAGACACTTCTCTGGCTCCTGAAGGTCCAGAAGCGCCAGCCCCAGTCGATAGATACAACCAGCAGGAGTCTGCCTCACCCCATGATAAATAGTCAGCCAACCCCGGTCGGTTTCGATCAATGGTGGCGAAAGCCCAATCTTGTTCGCATCCCACCAGGGACCTTGTCTTGCCCGCAGGATAATTTTGTGACTTCCCCAGTGGCGTAAATCGGGCGAGTAGGAAATCCACACATGGGCACCAGTGCTGGCGGAACTGACTGGTC
>Ga0114931_10005589_pt1 | contig 15530 bp, 15 predicted proteins | sample 2SBtaG_FD_89579 | JGI IMG/M metagenome (GOLD analysis project Ga0114931, IMG submission 89579) | Deep subsurface microbial communities from Kolumbo volcano to uncover new lineages of life (NeLLi) - 2SBTROV14_V59a metaG | ecosystem: Environmental > Aquatic > Marine > Volcanic | place: Kolumbo...
AAATTCTCCGGGGCGATGCCGGCGCCATTGTCCGTGACGCTGACTACAACCATGGCGCGGGCCTCTTCGTTAACGTCATCCTGATCCGTATCGCCGGCGGACGGAACGCCGTTGGCTAGCGTCGCCGAAATGGTGACGCGCCCGCCGGCCGGGGTGAATTTGATGGCGTTGTGAACCAGGTTGGTGACGACCTGCTGGATGCGGGTCGGATCCACCAGCACTGGCGGCAAATCGGTGAGGAGATCAATGATCAACTCGATGCCAGACCGCTCGGCCTGAGGGCGTAGGCGTTCAGCGCTGGTGACTAGCACTTCTTCCACCCGGTGGGAGGCCAGCCGCAGGGGCGTCTTTCCGGATTCGATGCGCGACAACTCCAGCAGTTCCTCCACCATCTGGGCCAGGGAATCCACTTCCACTTCCATCCGGTCCAGGAAGTGATGGGCGACTGGCGGATCGTCGATGGCGCCATCGCGCAGGGTGTCCACCAGGGCGCGCATGGAGGCCAAAGGCGTGCGCAGTTCATGGGACACGTTGCTCACAAAGTCCTGGCGCGTCGTTTGAAGCTGACGCATCTGGGTCAGATCTTGAAGCAGGACCACGTAGCCCCGATCGGCTTCATCCAGAAAAGGCGTTACAATGACGCTTAGAAATCGGTGAGTATCCAACTCCAACGCAGCCACCTCCTGCTGTCCGCTCTCACGGCAACGAATCCAGACTTCGGCGATGCGATGGTCGCGTACAGCCTGGACAAAGGTGCGTTTGCGGGCCTTCTTGACCGATGTGTTCAGCAGGTGAGCCGCGGCCGGGTTGATCATGCGCACTTTCCCCTTGCGGTTGAGGATGAGCACGCCGTCTGCCATGGCATGCATGACAGTGTTCAGCCGATCCCGCTCTCGGGATCGCTTATGGATCTGGTTTTCCAGCTTGCCCGCCATGCGGTTGAACGCGCGGGTGAGCTGGCCAATGTCGCCGCTGCTCAGCGTCAGCACGCGGACGTCCAGTTCGCCGGCGGTGATACGCTCAGCGGCCTCGGTGAGACGGCGTACGGTGTGGGCCGTGCGTTGCACCTGGAAAAGCATCAGGCCGATGAGGAGAAGGGCGGCCAGCGCGCCGAGCGCATACACGCGCGTTTCGAGCGCGCCCATGGATGCGTCCAAGACAGCGGTGGAGCGTCCCAAGCGCAAGACGCCGACCAGCCCGCCATCCAGTAGAACCGGGACGGCCGTAAAGAGAATTCGTTCGTTGTCAACCTGGGGTGCGGGTACGGCGTCTGTGCCGCTGTCCGTGGTTGTGGCCACGCTCTGTGGCGGGTTGCTGCGATAGGCGAGTCCCGGTTTCCCCGCCAGCGCCGCGGCCACTTCTGGCTGCTCGTGCAACGCGCTTCCGCGTAAAGAAGGATCATGGGAATCCGCCACCACGACGCCGGCCTGATCCAACAAGGTGATCCGTTTGCCGCTCACCCGCGTCCATTCCTGGACCAGGGGCTGCAGCGCAAGCTCTCCTTGGGCCCAGGTCGCGGTCAAGGCCGGAATCTGGGCCATGGCCTGGCTCTGGGCCAATTGGGTCGTCTCCAACGCGCCAAACGCATATTCCTGGACGGCGTCGATGGCCAGCCAGGTGATCACGGCCAGGGTGACGCCAATCGCCAGCGCCTGTAGCAATGCATTACGCCAACGCCGATCGATCATGGACCGCGGTCACCCCTCGAAACGATAGCCAATGCCACGCACGGTGACGATTCGCTGGGGGGAGGCTGGCTCCCCTTCGAGCTTCTCACGCAGCCAACGAATGTGTACGTCCACCGTGCGGCTGCCGCCGTCATAGTCCCAGCCCCAGACCCGCTCCAGGATGAGATCCCGGCTGAGGACCATGCCTCGGTTGCGAGCCAGAAAGACGAGCAGATCGAATTCTTTGGGTTTGGTGTGGATAGGTGCGCCATTCAGTTGCACCTCGCGACGTCCCAGATCGATGACTAGATTACCGAAAACGAAACGTTCGCCGCCGATGTCCGGCGTTCTCATCTGCTGCTGTTGCTCGGCGGCGCTCTCTTCGCGCGCCATGCGCACGCGACGCAACATGGCCTTGACCCGCGCCATCAACTCGCGCATGCTGAAGGGTTTGGTCATGTAATCGTCCGCGCCCACCTCCAGCCCGACGATCTTATCGATTTCATCTGCGCGCGCGGTGAGCATGATGATGGGGACGTTCATCTCTTGCCGTAGAATGCGACAGACTTCATAGCCGTCGATGCCCGGCAGCATCACATCGAGGATAATGAGATCGGGCTGTTCCTGGCGCGCCTCATCCAGGGCCTGGCGCCCATCTGTGGCGACGCTGACGTCATAGCCCTGACGCCGCAGACTATATTCCAGCGTATCGACTAGCGAAGGCTCATCTTCAACGACAAGCACCTTCGCCGGGATGGCGGCCATGTATTTTTAGTCCATTTCCAGTCGAACCGATTAACGCTTGCCATTGACCAGGGCGAGGATATCCGGCCCGTAAGTTGCGGCTTTCCAAGGACCAATTTCAGGGATTTCCAGCAAATCGTCCAGCGAGTGGGGCTGCTGTTGGGCGATGGTCAACAGGGTGGCGTTGTTGAAAACAATATCTGTGTTCACACCCCGCTGACGCGCTGTGCGGCTACGCCAGCGTCGTAGCGCGTCGTAACGGGCCAAAGTGGGTCTGTCCGCCAACTGCTCAGGCCGTGGGGTGTGTTTGGGCGGCGTGGGCGGCGGATCGTTTTTGCCCTTCTCGACGGCGGCGATAATCGCTTTGCCGTAGCGGCGAAGCTGATAGTCGCTCAGGCCCGCTATTTTGGCCAAGGCGCTCTGATCTGCCGGTTGCTCGGCGGCGATGCGCACCAGCGACTCATCGCGCACGATCTTGAAGGGGGGGCGATCCTGATGTTTGGCCTCTTCCTCTCGCCACATCCAGAGCGCGGCCAGCACGTTCAGGTCTTCTTTTGGAACCGAGCGCGCCGCCTTCATACTCCAGAAAGTGCGTTCGTTGTTGGGGCGGGCATAGTAGTCGAGGCGGGTCAGCATGGAAAAGGCTTCCTGAGCCTCTTCCATACGCCCCATTTCCTGCAAGCGCTTGATTTGGATCTCGCGCAGGGCGGGGAGATAATGGGTGTCCATTTGCGCGTACGCGATCTGTTGGGGCGTCAGCGGACGTTTCCCCCAGTTCGTTCGTTGCATGCGCTTATTGCTGACCAGGCCAAACTCCTGTTGCAGAATTTTGGCCAGCCCCACCTGCTTCCAGCCTAAAATCCGCGCCGCGAGCTGGGTGTCAAAGATATGGTTGAATATAAAACCGAAATCACGTTGCAGGATATAGATGTCATTCTCTGCCGCGTGAATAATCACTTCCACGTCCGGGTCAGCCAATAGCTTGCCCAGGCCATCCAGGTGCTCTAGCCGCAGGGGGTCCAGCAGATAGTCCACGATCGCGGTCGGGTCAGGATGGTCCGGGTCGGCGTAGGCTGAAAGCTGAATCAGGCAAACCTTAGGATAATAACTGAAAAGGCTGTCGCTTTCCGTGTCCAGGGCGATGATCCGATGTCCCTGGAGGGTGGCCAGCGTTCGGGCCAACATGCTCTGTGTATAGATCAACGCCGGGTTGGCCGCTGCGCGCTTCATGTCCGTCTCTTGACCGTTGTTCATAATTCATCCGATGCTGTGTGGTTTATGGCGCAAATGTACCCCACACCGCCCAGCCATGTCAAACAGAACGGAGAGTCGCCACGACGAGGATTGCAAAATTCGTCGATTTGGCTACAATAGACCAATGATTCGCGCACTCTACCGCCATCAAAGCGGCTCGATTGTTACAGACTTGTCCACCGATCAACTGGCGAAAGCGGTGAAAGATCGGCATGGGCGGGTGTGGATCGACCTGCAGGCGCCCACCGAAGACGAATACCGCCTGGTGTTGGAGGACCTGTTACACTGTCATCCTCTGGCCATCAAAAGCGCCATGGGGCGCGGCCACGACCCCAAGCTGAATGACTACGATAACTATCTTTTCCTGGTTTTTCACACCCTGGATCTGGGTGATGAACGCATGGATATCCACACCCATGAGTTCGACGTCTACCTTGACTACACCTGCCTGGTCACCATGCACAATGAGCATCGCGGGGTGATCGACCAACTGTGGTCATCCGATTATCATCAGGCGCGGGGGCTGGCTTTGGGGCCGGCCTATTTGCTTTATGACATTCTGGATCGCCAGGTGGATGGTCACCTTCCATTGCTGGTGAATTTGGAAGAGCGGGTGGATGCATTGGGCGATATCATCTTTCACCCCGATCTGGAAGATGAATCTGACATCCTGAATGAATTGCTGACCGCCAAGGGAAGCGCGCTGCGTCTACATCGCGTTTTGGTGCGCCAGAGCGAGCTGTTGCACCGGCTGGGATCATCCGAGTATGCTGTCGTCCCGCATGATGCACAGCGTTATTTCACAGATATCTATGAATATTCAGTCTATCTGACCGCGCTGGCGGATTCCGTGCGCGATCTGGCTGGGACGACCATCGACACCCACCTGGCGCTGGTCAGCAACCGCACCAACGATGTCATGAAAATGTTGACCGTCGTTGGTTCCATCTTTTTACCGCTAAGTTTTTTGGTTGGCATATATGGCATGAATTTCACCAATATGCCTGAACTAAACTGGCCTTGGGCCTATGGTGCAATTTGGATTTTTTTTATTGCTATCATCGGCGGGATGCTCTGGTGGTTCCGTCGCCAACGTTGGTTGTAGCGGACGCGACTGAACCTAGTTACAGCTAGGCGTAAATAACCGACAGTTTGTAGTACGCGCTTTAGCGCGGTTGTCAGCGGGATCCGCGCTAAAGCGCGTACTACGAACTGTCGGTCTACTTTCGCCGCATTGTACTGGTTACAGGCCTCTGCATTGCATCCTAGAAAGCGCTATTTATCTGTGAACAAAGCCAGCTATCCACCGGAAATCACCGAAGACATCAAAAAAAACTGGCCGCGCACCCGGTTCGATTATTCTTCGGGCGGCGTAGCCTTTCGTCGTTCATCGGAAAACGGTTGCATCGAGATCGCCCTGATTTCGACCCGGGGCGGCTCCCGCTGGCAGTTGCCCAAAGGATCCAACGAGGAAGGCGAGACTTCCCCTGAAACGGCCACTCGCGAAGTCCAGGAGGAAGTCGGGTTGGAAACCGAAATTGTGACCTACCTGGACGCCATTGAATTTTGGTATTGGGACACCTATCGCAAGGAGCCGCCTATACTCGTCCACAAACGGGTCGACTTTTTCCTGCTGCGGATCACGGGGGGGGCATTGAGTGATGCCAGCCACGAAGTGGATGCCGTCGCCTTTCGCGCCATTGAAGATGCTGCGCAAACCCTTACTTTCGAGGGCGAACGACACATAGTGGCATTGGCCCTCGAAGCCCTGGCAAACGACGGAATCAGGTGACAGGCTATCGGGGAAACCAAACGGGTGTGTCCAAGCAAATATCACATCCAAACCTAATGATTTGATGCGCATATGATTGTCGTAGAGGTTTCGTCAGATAAAATCAATCATTCGTATTAAATTTCCATAAATTGGGGCTTGCAATATCTAAAAACGTGTGCTATACTCTCTTTCAGTTGGTAGGCTCCGCCGGTTCGCCGGCCTCGGGGGAGGGGCCTACCAACTTTTTTATTCCTTTTTCTCCTACACTCTCATCCTCATTGCTACTCTTATTTCACAACATCACGATTTTGCAGCCTCTGAGAATATGTGCTATACTCTCTTTCAGTTGGTAGGCTCCGCCGGTTCGCCGGCCTCGGGGGAGGGGCCTACCGACTTTTTTTTATTCCTTTTTCTCCGGTTTCCTCTCTTTTTCACTTCTTTTACTATTCCACCAGAACAGATAATTCATCCAGATCCTGGGGCCAATCCAGGTCAAAAGCCAATGTAGGCGATTCTAACGTCCGGCAGCGATAGCCGTTTGCGTGCGCCTGCTGGCAGTGATGCCGGAAACTGTCCGGTCCATAGGCGAAGTCGAGCAGGTGAGGCGGGCGCAGCAGCAGCGCGTTGGTCCCCCCGTCCCGGCTGGGCGCGATAACCACTCCTTCTCCCTCTGCCGCTAACGCGTGCAAACGGGCCAGATCATCTGTGGTCACCAAGGGCAGATCGGCGGGCAGGATCAACACCGCCCCGGCCCCTGATTCGATGGCCCGACCGCGGGCCGCCTCCAGCGCCATGTTCAGATCATCTCCCGTTTCGGGTACGGTGACGGCTCCGGCAGTTCGGGCCAGATCCAGCACAGCCTTATCGCGGCTGATGACCAGTATGCGTTCCGCCAGCCCGCTCTCGCTCACAGTGTCGAGCACGCCACGCAGCAGACGCCGGCTCAGGGCCGCGCGCTGGGCTGCACCTAGGACATGGTGCAGCCTGCTCTTCCCTTCATCAAAGGGTTTGACGGGAATGATCAGCCACAAGTTCATGGCGCGGTCGCCCTGACCTGGATGAGCCAGAACCAAGAATGATTTTTCACCACAAAGGCGCAGAGTTTTTCGCCGCGTCCTCCATGTCTTTGTGGTAAATTCTCTTGTTTTTCGGGCAAGAAGTTCATTGATAGAATACTATGAAGATGTGGCTGAAAAGGTGGGTAGCGCGATGTCAGATGCGGGTTCGCCACGCGCTGCGGGGGCGTCCAGGATTTGGGCGAAGTCGAGGAGTTCCTGCGCCAGCCGGATCTTGCTCGCCAGATCGGTCATGATCGTGTCCGTGACCAGCACCGGCATGTCGAAGGCATTACTCAAAACGGCGTCAGCCTGATCGAGCACAAAGCCGTCGAGCAGGCCGTCAAGATGATCGGCCACGGTGATCGGGCTCATCATCTGGCCCATTTCGCGCATCATCTTGGCGGCTGGCCCCTTGAGCGCGCGCCCGCCAATGATGGGCGTCACCGCCACCCGCCGCACACGACTCTTGCGAATCATACGCCGTACGCCCGGCACGCTCAGGATAGGGTCGATGCTCAGATAGGGGTTGCTGGGGCAAAAGACGATCAGGTCCGCCGTCTCCAGCGCATGTAACACTTCCTCGGTCGGCTGGGCGTTGGACGCGCCCACGAATGAGACGTCGATCACCATGGGTTCGCAGCGACGACGCACAAAATAATGCTGAAACGGCAGATCCCCCTCATCGGTGTGAACCAGGGTGCGGATGGGAGCGTCGCTCATGGGCAGAATGGGAGTGGGCACGCCCAGGCTGCGGCGTAGCCGGTCGGTGACCTGGGTGAGGGGAATCTCCTGGCGCAACCACTCGCTGCGGCGTAGATGAACGGCCAAATCTCGATCGCCCAGCCGGAACCAGTCCTCTCCACCCAGTCGCCCCATGGCTTCCAGGGCGTTGAAGGTCTCGCCCTGAAGCCCCCAGCCGGTTTCCGGGTTGTTGACGCCGGCCAGGTTGTACATGACCGTGTCCAGGTCCGGGCAGATGGTCAACCCCCAATGCTCGAAATCATCGCCAGTGTTGACGATGACGGTGAGCGCGCCGGGTGGCAGAACCTCCTGTAAGCCTACGGCCAGTTTAGCGCCGCCAACCCCGCCGGCCAGCGCCACCACGTTGGGAGAAGAAAAATCATCGATCATAGTCTAAGCTCATTCCTCTGGCAAGGGGTAAGTTGCAAGTTGCTGAGTCCGTCTTCACGTTTCATGTCTACGTTTCATGTCTTCACGCCTCACCGCCACACCACCCGCGTTTCCACCGCCAGGCGCTCCTTCGTCCGTTCCTCCGCCGGATAGCCTAAGGTGATCAGCGCCTGGGGACGCCAGGTTGGCGGCAACGACAGCGCATCCCGGATCAGATCCGGGACGAAGAGGGGGGCGCACATCCAGCATGCGCCCAGGCCGTAATGGTGGGCCGCCAGGAGCAGGTTCTGGCCGGCCAGGGCCGCGCTTTGCACCGCCATGGTCCACTCAGCCTGGCTGCGGCGCTCATCAGGATAGACGTCCATCTCCTCCATGCTCACCGCCAGCACGATCAACGCGGCCGCGCCGGTGATGCGGGCCTGGCTCTTGCTCACCCGCTGTTCGATATACGTAAGATCGGCATCATCCTCGGCCAGGTCCCGCCGCCACTGCCCAGCCATCCGCCGGCTGAGCGCGGCGATGGCGTCTGGGTTAGTCACGACGCAGAAGCGCCACGGCTGGCGGTTGTGGGCGGACGGCGCCCAGATGGCCGCCTCCAGCAGACGATCGAGCAGCGGGCGCGGGATTGGACGGGGCTGATAGCGGCGGATAGACCGTCGCCCGCGTATCAACGCCCAGAAGGCGGCGTCATCAGCGCCGTTGCTGGCCACAGTTTCCTCGCGCCAATCCATATGCGGACTGTCGGTGGCGTCAGCGATAGATGACCTAGTGGGTGGCGTACTCGAGTCGGCGTTCATCGCTGCCGATTATAGCACGCAGCCGCCTGTCGCCAAACCTGGGGCGTGAGGGGACGACAAGGTGACATTCGTCGCCACGGGTTATCCTGTCGCCCCCTCACTCTGTCATCCCCTCACCTTGTCATCCTGTCACCTGTCTTGACGCCTATCACAGGCGAATGATACACTACTCGCCATAGCCGTCCACTTTCATTCATCCATAAGACGCAAGGAGGTCATCAAACAAATATGGCAGATCAAAACGCACAGGGTCAGAAATATCAACGGATCGCGCTTTACCTCCAGGATAAACATCCCATCCGCGACGGGATGGAGTACGCTCAGTACGCCGAAGAGCGTGGGTTCGAAGCCGTCTGGCAGGCAGAGAGCCGCTTGGTGCGCGATGCCATTGTGCCCATGGCCGCCTACGCCGCAGTCACCGACCGCATCAAAGTCGGCTCCGGCGTGATCAATAACTGGACTCGTAATATCGGCCTGCTGGCCGCCACCTTCCTGACCTTGGACGATCTGGCCCCTGACCGCATCATTTGCGGCATCGGCGCCTGGTGGGATCCGCTGGCCCGTAACGTGGGCATCGAGCGACGCAAACCGCTCAAGGCCATGCGCGAGACGGTGGAGGTGATGCGTCGCCTGCTCAATATGGAGAACGTCACTTTCCATGGCGAATTTCATCATGTGGACGGCATCGAGCTGGATGTGGTCCATGGCCGGCGCGAGCCGCGCAACGTGCCCATCATGATCGGCGCCACCGGTCCTAAGATGATGGAACTGACCGGCGAGATCGCGGATGGCGCGGTCCTCAACTATTGTGTAGCGCCCGAATACAATGTCCACGCACTGGAACGGCTCGAGATCGGCGCGGCCAGGGCGGGGCGCAGCCTGGACGACATCGATCGCCCCCAACTTGTGGTCTGCTCTGTCCACGAAGATCGACGCACCGCGCTGGATGGCGCCAAGGAACTGCTAACCCAATACCTGGCTCAGCAACCCCACATCGCCAAAGCCTCGGGCGTCAAGCCAGAGGTGGTGGCTGAGATCCAGTCGATCCTAGGCTGGCCGGCGACCAAGGAGCAGGTTCAAGCCGCCATGCCCCTGGTGCCGGACGAACTTGTGGAGCGCATCACCGCCAGTGGCACGCCCGACGAGGTCAAAAAGAAGGTCCGGAAATATGTGGACAACGGGGCCACCTGCCCCATTCTCTATCCGCTGGGTGACGTCAAACTCATGATTGACACCTTCGCCGATGGGTATTAAGCCGTGATGCAACCATGATCGCCACCTTCTTCACTACTGTACCGACCGCACTGCTGGCGTGGCTCTATCTTGACTGGGGCCGCGGGCAGGCGGAAAGGCAGATCGACAAAATGCAGGAAGCCGCCTTCGACACTCCAGGCGTCGAGCCGTTGGTCACCCCGCCGGTGATGTTGGTGGGCGTCGGCCTTATCCTGGCTAATCTGACGGCGGGTTGGCTTTTAGATATGAAGGCATGGCAGCGGGCGCTGAGTCTGGCGGCCGGGATCGCCGGGGGCGCAGGCCTCTTCCTCATCCGTCCTGGGGGCGCTAGATGATCGTTCGTGATATGCCAGGCGGCCGCGCACTTTGCCTGCACCAGACCACCCACGCACTCATGTCCGCCGTGTTTGGCCGCCACTGGGGCAACCGGGAGTTCGCCCGGCCTGAACCGTACGACGTGGTGATGACGGCCATTGCTCAACACGATAACGGCTGGTGGGAATGGGAGCTTGCACCCCAGCTCTGCGCCGACGGCTATCCTATGGATTTCCTGCGCGGTCCTACCGCTGAGAAAAAACTGGAACTATGGCGATTGGGCATCCGACGCGCCCGTTCCCAGCACCCCTACGCTGGCCTGCTGATCTGGCGTCACGCCGCCTTCCTGCATGAGATGCTGCTGGACCAGATCGATGACGCCCATGTGCGCGCCGCCAACGAAGCATTCATCGCCGGCGTGCGCCCGGCGCTGGACGAGGTGCGATCCCTGTTCGCCGGAGACCCGGTCTACGATGTCTGGCTGAGCGACGAGATGATCGACGCCAACGCCAGCCTCTTACGCTTCAGCGATTTTGCCAGCTTGCAGGTGGCCATGCCTTGGCCCCGCCAGCGGATCATGCGCGATTGTCCGGTGGACTGGGCCGGAACAACAGTGGAGATCGTCATGGAGCATGAGGACGATCTTATCACGTTTGATCCCTGGCCGTTCGACGTGGATGAGTTTGAAGTCGGCGTCCACGGGCGGCTGCTCGACCGGCGTCATTTCACCGATGCTGCGGAATATCAGGCGGCGCTGGCCGTCGCGCCCATGCACTGTCTGCGCTGGCGGGTCGTGCGCGACGGTTAGGAAATCCAATAGAACGCGGAAACTCCGGACGCGGAAACTCCGGATTGAGCGGAAACAGCCGGATTTTTTGAAAATCCGCGCCTGTCCGCCCGATCCGTTCAATCCGCGTTCTATTGGATGCGAATCTATAGTTACGATTTGACAAAGGCGGAAGCCATGTTCAAACGCATCGACCATATCGGCGTCGTCGTCGAGAATATCGACGCCAGCCTGAAGACCTATGTGGACCTCCTCGGCTTCACCCTGCTGGAGCGGATGACCATCCCGGACCAGCGGGTGGAGGCGGCGTTTCTGGACGCCCATAACGGCGCGCTGGAGTTGATCGCACCCACGGATATGGGCGCCGAAGAGGAGAGTGGCGTTGCTCGTTTTCTGCGCAAGCGGGGCGAGGGAACGCACCACGTCTGCCTGGAGGTGGAGGACATCAACGTCGCGTTGGCGGAACTGCGCGCGCGGGGGGTGCGTCTGATCGACGAGACGCCCCGCCAGGGGGTCCATGGGCGGGTGGCGTTCATCCACCCCAAGGCGACCCACGGCATGATGATCGAACTGTTGGAGAAGGATCTCCCCAAAAATGGATAGAACGCGGATCGAGCGGATTTACACGGATTTTTTCGTTTGTATCCGCAGGAATCCGCTCGATCCGCGTCATCCGCGTTCTATTGATCAGGAGTGAACCATGACTGAGACGACGACATTGACGCCTGAGGCGTGTCGGGAAACGCTTAAAAAAGTGATCGACCCGGAGATCTACCAGAATATTGTCGATCTGGGGCTGGTTTACGGCATCACGGTCGATGGTGACAACCAGGTCGTTGTGGACATGACGCTGACCACGCCCCATTGTCCCCTGGGTCCCCAGATCATCGCCGACGTGGAGCGGGTGTTGACCGCCAAGGGAGCCAGCGCCGTCACCGTCAACATCGTCTGGGAACCCCTGTGGACGCCCGACGCCATGACCGAGGAGTTGAAGCGGGAACTGGGCATTCTTCCCGATGAGGAGGAGGAAGAGGAATACGAACCGATATTCACACCACCGCCTCCGCCGCCACCCAGGAAAAAAGGTTTTCTCAGTCGCCTCTTCGGCGGCTGACCCGGTATCACCTCAATATTTCGGGACGGAGTGCGTCACACTGACCCAATACAGGCCGAATTTCCCCGATACGCCCGGTCAGTGCGATGGACTTCCCCGGTTTATTGAGCAGATACCTGACCCGTAACATTCAGACATTTCAGGCGCCCACCATGATGCAATACGCCTACGCATTCGATCGTCCTCGCTGGCGTTCCCCCCAGCAACTCAATCTAAGCATTGTCGGGCTGCTGCTGGCCAGCCTGCTCTGGATTGGCTTCTACCTGTGGCTGGGGTGGCGGCTCTGGCGGGACGGCGCGGCCTTGGGCGATCCGCTGAATATGGCGCTCACCCTTTTCGCCATCAGCCTGGGCGTGGGCGTGATCCTGGGCTGGATGCGCCTGTGGTCGGGACTTCGCACGCGTTGGCGTGGCCGGCAGACGGCGTCGGGCTGGTCCGCGCTTTCGCTGGAAGCCATGCAGGCGCTTACGCCTTCCGAGTTCGAAGCCTATGTGGCGGAACGCATCTTCGCTCGCCAGGGGTATGCGGTGATCAACACGCCGGACGTCAAGGATGGCGGCATCGACATCCTGGTCCGGGATCATTGGGAGCGGCTGGCGGTAGTCCAGTGCAAGCGCTATAGTAGCACCGTGGGTGTGAGCACGGTGCGGGACCTGTTCGGCACCATGATCGACGCCGGCGCGACCCGGGCCTACCTGGCCGCGTCCGGGCGCATCAGCGACGCCGCGCATAAGTGGGCGGCGGACAAACCCATCGAACTGCTCGACGGTCCACAACTGGTCCAGTTGGCGAAGGCCGAGCCAGTTCCCAGAATGTACACGCCAGAGGAAACGCCATGAATCATCACCCGGCCATCTTCGCCCACCGGGGCGCGCGTCTGGCCGCTCCCGAAAACACCCTGCCCGCGTTCCAGACCGCGCTGGACATGCACGCAGACGGCGTGGAGTTGGACGTCCACTGTAGCCAGGACGGCCAGCTTGTGGTGATCCACGACTTCAACGTGGACGCCACCACCGACGAGCATGGACCGGTCTCCGGCTTCACCGCTGATCAACTGACTCGCATGAACGCCGCGGCCCATTTCCAGGGCGGCTTCGCGGCCACAGGCGTCCCCACGCTGGTGCAGGCGCTGGACCTGATCGACGACCGTTGTCGCGTCAATGTGGAGATCAAGAGCATGGATATGCTGGGTGGCGATCAGGTGGAGCCGCTGCTGGCCATCATTCGCGAACGCGAGATCTACAGCCAGGTGATCGTCTCCAGCTTCAACCCCATCACCCTGATCAAGCTGCGCTGGCTGGACAAGCGGGTGCAGATTGGTTTGCTCCATCATTTGGCCTTGCCCGACTATCTGCGCGCGGCCTGGCTCAGCCCCATCATCCAGCCCCAGGCCCTCCATCCCCGTCACGATCTGGTGGATGCGGAATACATGGCGTGGGCTCACTCCCAGAGGTGCGCGGTCAACACCTGGACGGTCAACGACGTGGACGAGGCCCGGCGTCTGGCCGCGCTGGGCGTGGACGTGATCATGACCGACGAGCCGGATGTGATCATCGCCGGGCTGGCGTGAGGAGGAAAGGCTTCGACGCAGAGACGCGAAGGCGCAGAGAATCGCAGAGAAAATCTCCCAATCTCCACTCTTCAATCCTCAATTTTTTTCATGAGCACAGCATCCGCACCCGGTAAAATCATCCTCGTTGGCGAACATGCGGTGGTCTATGGACGACCGGCCATCGCCGCGCCCGTGTGGGAGGTGCAGGCCCAGGCCACGGTGTCGGATACGCCGGGTGAGGCCTGTCGCCTGGTCGCCCCCCAGATCGGGCTGAACATCCGGTTGGCGGACGCGGCCCCCGACGAGCCGTTGGCCCTGGTTGCCCGGCTGGCGCTGGGCAAGCTGGGCGCAGCGTCCCCCCCCGAATGGCGAATCGAGGCCCGAAGCGACATCCCCATGGCCAGCGGATTGGGGAGCGGCGCGGCCATCAGCGCGGCCGTGGCGCGCGCCATCTTCGCCCACGCCGGCCGGGAGATCGACGCCGACGCCCTCAGCCAGATCGTTTTCGCCAGCGAGCGCATCCACCACGGCCGGCCCAGCGGCATCGACAACACCGTCATCGCCTGGGAGGCGCCCATCTGGTTCGTCAAGGGAGAAGCGCCCCAGGCCGTCCGGCCAGGGCGACCCTTCACCATCGTCATCGCCGACAGCGGCGTCCCCGCGTCCACCCGGGAGACGGTGGCCCACGTGCGCCAGGGCTGGGAACGCGACCAAGCGCGCTATGAGGGCTGGTTCGACGAGATGGGTGAGATCGCGGCCAAGGCGCGCACGGCCATAGAGGCCGGCCAGCTTCGCCGGCTTGGCCGGCTCTTCGACAAGAACCAGACCCTGCTGGAGCGGATCGGCGTCAGTTCGCCTACGCTAGAGCGGCTGATCGACGCCGCCCGCCACGATGGCGCGCTGGGCGCGAAGCTGAGCGGCGGCGGCCGGGGCGGCAACGTCATCGCCCTGGTGGAGCCGGCGATCGCACCCTCGGTGGAGGAGGGCTTCCTCTCCGCCGGCGCGCACCGGGTGATCACCACGACGGTTTGAATCGGCTATTGAAAATCGTCTAAATTTCGTCTATAATTAGACGAAAGGAGACGCCATGTTTCAGCCGAACTATCACATTTCCCCCCAACTTCTGGACTCAATCAAGCGTATCGCCGTGCTGGTGTATGACCTCAACCGGCGACGCGTTTCGGACATCGTCTACGCGGAGCTTCTGTCCGAAGCGATGATCACGTCCACCTACGCCTCAACCAGCATCGAGGGCAACTCGCTGCCGTTGACCGAGGTGAAGCGTCTGCTCAAGTCGCAGCCAACCCACGTCCGGCAAAGCGAGCGCGAGGTCCTCAATTACAACGAGACGTTGAAGCGGTTGAATGAAACGCCCGATGCGCCCTTTACAACAGGGCAAATTTTGTCTATTCATCAAGGCGTCGTCGATGGGCTGCTGCCGGCCGAGCATAGCGGCCAGTGGCGGCAAGCGCCTGTGGTGATCCACGACCCGCACAGTGGAAACGTCGTCTATCTGCCTCCCGATCATCAGGATGTGCCGGCGCTGATGGCGGATCTGGTTCGTTTTGTGCAGGCGCAGATTGGCCAACTGGACCCGCTGATCCTGGCCGGGATTTTCCACAAACAGTTCGTCGTCATTCACCCGTTCGTTGACGGCAATGGACGCACTGCACGGTTGGCGACAAAACAACTGCTAGCTGGCCTGGGCCTCAATCTGTTCCAATTGCTGAGCTTTGAAAATTATTACAACCAGAACGTCACGCGCTATTTTCAGGAGGTGGGCGTCCAGGGGAACTATTATGATTTGGTGGGTTCTTTGGACTTTACGCCGTGGCTGGAGTACTTTGCAGAGGGTATTCTGGATGAACTTCACCGTCTCGACAAACAGTTGGTGACGCGTCAACGCCGTCCCGACCAAGTGTTGAAGCCCCACCATCAGATCATCCTGGATCTGATTGACGCCCAAGGCTATGTCACTGACCGAGAGTATGCTGAGCATACCACCCGCGCCAAGGCGACCCGCAGCCTGGATTTCAGAACATTGGTTGAAATGGAAATTATCGAGCGAAAAGGACGAGGACGAAGCACTTACTATCAACGCAAA
>Ga0114931_10005590_pt1 | contig 15530 bp, 16 predicted proteins | sample 2SBtaG_FD_89579 | JGI IMG/M metagenome (GOLD analysis project Ga0114931, IMG submission 89579) | Deep subsurface microbial communities from Kolumbo volcano to uncover new lineages of life (NeLLi) - 2SBTROV14_V59a metaG | ecosystem: Environmental > Aquatic > Marine > Volcanic | place: Kolumbo...
AGCAGGAAGGCATACACCTGGAAGTCAAAGCCCGGAAGGGTATTGCGTTACTTAATCCGCTGCTCTAATTTAATTACGCTTGGCTCTTTCGAGAGACATGACATTTGGGGATGTCACGATATTCAAGCTCGCTATCGTGGCGACTGACAGTCAAATATAAAGAAGGGAATAATAATGCAGGGTCAGGATGAGCCTCTATTCTCAATTGTATCCAAGGAACCGGAAAAACTCGTCAACGTACTAGGTCATAGCCTCAGCACTATAAAACAAGCATCCGTCCGCTATATTGCGCCTGCAGAGATGGCAACAGAGTCGTTTTCTGCGCATGAGATTCTAATTGTTGATTTCGTCTCGCTGGGATCAATCGATGCGGTAGAATATGAACGTATTCTTCCGGCGGAATGTTTGATGCTTGGCTTGTTACCTAAAGATAAAGTGGCGTCGCCATCTGACGACATGATGTGCTGCGCCGAGGTTGTTGCATGGCCGGGCGACGATAAAGAAGTCGTGGCCAAGTTAAGCCGTCTCTGCCGTCTTACGGCGACAGATAGCCGAATTGAACAAGCACTGACACTGAAACTCAATCTTGTCGGCGAATCAAAATCATTTCAACGTATCATTCAGAATGTTACGAAATATTCAAAATGCGATGCGCCGGTATTGATACTGGGTGAAACAGGAACGGGCAAAGAGCAGATCGCCCGCGCCATTCACTACCTCGGGCTCGATGATGGCAAGCCGTTCATCGCGGTGAACTGTGGCGCTTTGCCCGACAACCTGGTCGAGAATGAACTTTTTGGCCATGTCAAAGGGGCTTACACAGACGCCAAGGAGTCGCAATGCGGTTTGGTCGAACAGGCCGAGGGTGGCACGCTTTTTTTGGATGAGATCGAGTCGCTGACACAAAAGGGTCAGGTGGCACTACTGCGATTTCTGCAAGACTACGAGTATCGACCATTGGGTGCGCAACGCAGCAGGAAGGCGCGCTTGCGTTTGATCACTGCCAGCAATGAACCATTGGAGCAGTTGATCGATCAAGGCGTGTTCCGTAAGGACCTGTTCTATCGCCTCAACATTCTTTCGTTGCAACTGCCACCACTGCGCGAGCGTGGTGTAGACGTGATATTGCTGGCAGAACACTTTGTCGATAAATATCGCGACATCTATCAGCAGTTCGATAAATACATTGACCCTGAAACGCTGAAGTGGCTGTCGCGTTATGACTGGCCGGGTAATGTGCGTGAGTTGGAAAACCTGATTCTGCGTGAATTTCTGTTGGCCGAATCGGCATGCATTTCAGTCGAGCCGTTAACGAACGTAACCGGGGAACGACGCAGAAATGGCTTGGATCGTCGTTGCCGTCACCTCTTTAAGCGCAGCTTCAAGGAAGCCAAGGGCGTGGTGGTAAATGAGTTTGAGCGTGGCTATTTGCAACATGTGCTCGAAGATGCTGGTGGAAATATCTCCGAAGCTGCCAGGCAAGCAGGCAAAGAGCGTAGAACTTTTGCCAAGCTGTTGGACAAACATGGAATTTGCAAGAATCAGTTTGGTCGCGACTGTTGATGTTTCCACTAATCTCTATTTGAAGGATCCATGTTCCCCAGGGAGGAGGAATCTTGAGATTCTTTATCCCGATCTTTAGTGACGTTTCCCGTAGCATTTCGTAACATCCTCATGGGCAAAATTGCCCGGCCTATTCCCCGCATATTGGGTTTTTTTGCCCAGCATGCAGCAGCACTGAAAAAAGAAATCGATAAAAATCACCCGCTTGACAAGACCAAGCAGATGGCACGTTCTTTGCCTTTTTGGTTACTGACAACAGGGAAAGGGGAACAATGGAAGAGTGGGAAGAGCGGGTTAGGTGCGTGGCCCAGAAGATCGAACAATATCTCGAAGCGCATCCCGAAGCGGCTGACTCATTGGAAGGAATCGCCGCGTGGTGGATGTCGCGTCAGCGCATACGATCAGAACTGGCAGTAGTGCGTGCCGCACTCGACACACTGGCGCAATCGGGAGTGGTGACTGCAGGGCAGGCTGATGACCAGCATGGTCCGATTTACCGGCTAAAGCACAGGCATCATTAGCATGGCCAACATCAAGAGCATTCATTCGGTGTGTAACTCGATTATGCAATTCCTGCAAAACGCCTATGAGGCTTTCCCACTGCCCGATGGTCCGGCCGATAGCACCATGCAGGATGAGTATCCGTGCAACTTCCGCGTTGTCTCTTCTGGTGAACTCAAGGCCAATGCCGATTTCGGTACTGCGTTGTCGCTTTATCTCTATCGTGTCACCATCGACGAACATGTTCGCAGCCAGCCGGTGCGCAGAAATCACAACAGTTCGATGCCACTGTCGGTCGACCTCCATTTTATGATTACTGTCTGGTCCGAAAGTGCCGCCGCTGAACAGACCATTTGTGCCTGGACCATGGCCCAGTTGCATCAACACCCGATTATGGATATTTCGTCGTTGACCGAGGAGGGCGGTTGGCGCAACGACGACGTGGTGCAGATCATCCCGGCGGAGCTCTCTAACGAAGACTTGATGCGTATCTGGGATGCCTTGGCGCCCGATTATCGTCTTTCGCTTTCATACATTGCCCGCGTTATCCGCATCGATGCCTCCAACATAGCCGAAGGGCTACCAGTGGTGGCGACGCGTTACCAATATGAAGAGGAATCCGTCAATGTTGATTGAGCGGGTAGAACAACGTGTCCTCGGTGCGCTGCAAATGGTCGACCGCGTAACGCAGACAGCACTTAAACGCCCAATGCAGTTGGTCGCGGTCAATGCCTCAGTAGTGCGCAACACGCGCGGTTACTATGTGGTAACTGATGCCGCCGGCTTAGCGGCGCATGTGGAAGCTTTTGAGCAGCCACCAGCTGGCCCGGCCCTGGAAAGTATCACTTATAGCTTTGAGGTTAACGATCCACAGAAACGATTCCTGCCACGCCTGGCCGCTCTGAAATTACCGCGCGATCCCGATCCGGCCAACATCGCCAATGCCAACTCGCTCTTCCGACCACAAGATGTCGCCATGTATCCGGCCGCCACGGCGCCGTTATCGCACAACTGGAGCACCATTCGGGCATCCGTTAGCCAAAATGGCGTAGAGGTACGTGGTGCACTGTTGCAGGTAATCAACGCTGCCGACGACACGGTGTTGGCCAGTGGCATCTCCGATGAACGCGGCGAGGCGCTGGTGATCGTAGCCGGTGTGCCAGTGACCAAGTTTGCCGACGACGGCGATGGTCCAGGCCACGGCGGTGGCGGCGGCCACGATGCCGAACCACCTGTCGTGGTAAACACTTTGCCGGTGCGGCTGGAGTTGTCTCTGGATGCTGCCAATCCGTGGCCTGTCAATCCTGATGTGTTGGAACAGAACCACGCTGAAAATCGACGCATGAGTAGGGATTTAACGCTCAGCACAGGGAAGATGGAAAGAGTGACCATCAATTTAACGTGATATCAGAGGGAGATAAACCATGCCTGAATACCTAGCCCCCGGCGTCTATGTCGAAGAGACAAGTTTTCGCGCCAAATCGATAGAGGGTGTCAGCACCAGCACCACCGCCTTCGTCGGCCCTACCCGCAAGGGAGCCACCAGCGGTGAACCAGTGTTGATCACCAGCTTCGGTGATTTCGAACGCATCTTCGGCGGTTTCGGCAACCTCGATTTCGGCAGTGGCGAGGTGACCAACTACATCGCCCATGCGGTACGCAACTATTTCGATAACGGCGGCGCGCGGCTTTTCATGGCGCGGGTCTATAACGCCAGTGGCGGCGACGGCATCGCCCGCAGCGCCTTCGTCGGCGGTGATGCGGACAACGCCAACAACCTGCGTTTCATTTCGCGCTCACCCGGCCGCTCAGGTAACGGTACTGTAACGGTCAGTTTGGTCGAAACCCCGGTCACCGCCTTGCCACTGCAGCGCGCACCGCGCGGCACGCTGATGGATGACAATGGTACCGTCTATGTGCATGGCGAATCGGGCTTTGTCGACAGTGGTGACACCGCCTTCGGTGCGCTCACCGGCGATGAAAACTTCATCACCGCCAATGTCCTGATCCGCGATGGTGATGGCAACGAGATGTTCTATGAAAATCTCGGTCTGGCCGACGGACATCCGCGCTACATTGGTGACATTCTCAGCCCGACGCCCGACCGCCTGGTGGATCAACTGGAACTGGCCTTTGCCATCGAACTGGGCACGGGCGTTAACGCCTTTCGCCTCTATGAGATTCTGCACGGCATCGATAGTGCGGCCCAGACACTGACCGACGGTGCGGACGGCGCACAACCGATTGCCGCGTCATACACAGCACCGCTGGGCGAGCTGGCGCGTATCGACGACATCTCCATCGTTGCCGCGCCGGGCTATTCCAGCTTCGGCGCCCGGACCGGTATCCAGGATGCATTGCGCACCCACGCCGAGACACGCAAGGCCTATCGCTTCGCCGTGCTCGACACGCGTCAGGGCATCATCCCAACCGAGGCGTTGACCGACAAGAGCGTGGTCGACTCCAGCTACGCCGCCATGTATTACCCGTGGGTGATGGTCTCCAACCCGTTGGCGCGGCCCGATGATGCCAGCATCCCGCGTGAGATCGCCCTGCCGCCGTCGGGCTTTGTCTGTGGCATCTTCGCCCGCAACGATATTTCGCGCAGCGTGGCCAAATCACCCGGCAACGAAGTGGTGCGCGGTGCCTTGCGCTTCGAACGCAACATCAGCCACGCCGAGCAGGAGGTTCTCAATCCGCGCGGCGTCAATTGCCTGCGCTTCTTCCCTGGCCGCGGTTACCGTCTGTGGGGATCGCGCACCGCCAGCTCTGATCCGGAGTGGAAATACATTGGGCCGCGGCGTTTTTTCCTCTATCTCGAGCACTCCATCGATCGCAGCACCCAGTGGGCGGTGTTCGAAAACAATGGTCCGCAACTGTGGGCCAACATTCGCGAAGCGGTAATCAGCTTTCTCTACAACGAATGGCGCAATGGAAACCTGCTCGGGGCTACCACGGAAGAGGCCTTCTTCGTCCGCTGCGACCGCAGCACCATGACTCAGAACGACCTCGATAACGGCCGCCTGATCTGTCTGATCGGCGTAGCGGTGTTGAAGCCGGCCGAATTTGTCATCTTCCGCATTGGTCAGAAGACCGCCGACGCGCGCGATTAACTGAAAGGAGCACATCATCATGGCTGAGCGTATCACCCCCTATGGAGCCTTCAATTTTCTCGTCAACCTCAACGGCCCCAACGGTCCCGAGTCGCCGCTGGGTGGATTCTCCGACGTCAGCGGGCTCGGTGTCGAGATCACCATGGCCGAGTACCGCAACGGCAATGAGAAAGAGAACCATGTGCGTAAGGTGGCCGGCATCCACAAGGTGTCGGATGTCACTCTCAAGCGCGGCATCGTCAACTCCAAAGATCTGTGGGACTGGCTCAAGGAGACACAACGCAACGGACCCGATGCCAAGCGCACCGTCGTCATTACCCTGCGTGACGAAGCGGGTGAAAACGTCGAGTCGTGGACCCTACGTAATGTAGTACCCATGAAATATACAGGTCCGACGCTGGCAGCGAAAGGTGGCGGCGACGTGGCGATGGAGGAACTGGTGTTGTCATCTGAGGGGATTGATCTTGAAGTTGCCTGATGCGGAATAAAAGCAACTATCACGAAGATTACGATGGAAATGGACCAGCAAGGCAATAGCACATATGCAGCGAAGGGCTTTCTCTTCGAATTCTTCGTCCTCTTAGTGTCCTTCGTGATGAAAAGCAAATGCAAAGGGACCACAGGAAGATGAAAGGACTGATCTTCGAAGCACTCACTCCCCAGGCCGAGGCGACATCAAACCGCACCGACCTGGCGTGCTTCATCGGCTTCGCCAAAGTGCGTGCCGGTGCTCCGCCGGAAGATCTGCGCCAGTGGCTTGTGCGTGAAGGGTGGTGGTCGACGTCAACCTCAACCGGTTCGCAATCAGGTGGCAATTCGCTCTATGACGTTCCCATCCCCATCGCCAGCTGGGAACGCTTCGATCGACTCTTTGCCTGGGACAAACGCCCCTACGGTGATCAAGCCACACTCGGTGCCACCTATATCGGTGCCGCCGTGCGTTCTTTCTTTGCCCAGGGTGGGCGTAAGTGCTATGTGGTCAGCCTTGGCGAACCGGTCGCACTCGACGCCTATCGCGCCGCGCGTGACGCTATGCTTCTGCAACTGGTGCCAAACGACACCGGCCAGCGTTCCCACCGCAGTGAGTGGCACGGGCTGCACCATCTCTTTGGTCTGCCCGGCGCCGCTTTTGTTTCAATGCCCGATCTGCCCGAGTTGGTCGGTATCTATCGTCAGGCGACGGCAACACCAATCGTGGTGCCACCCCCTGTGCCGGAATTCGTCGAGTGCTCAGAACCAACCGCACCGATCTCAGAAGCGAAACAGGTAGTAAATCTGGCCGCACCAAACTGTACCGATGAAGAGTATCGCCGCTGGCGCGATGCTCTGCATCGCGCCACTGTCTGGATTGCCAGCTATCGCCGCGATGTGCAGTTGCTCGCTTCATTGCCGCTGCCGGAGAAACAGAGCGGCGCCGCTACCAATCTGCTCACCTTCATGCATGAAGAGCTGTTTCTCAGTAGCACTCTTGATCTGAACGAGAGCATCGCCACTGCATTTTTGCAGTTGAGCTATCCCTGGTTGCAGCAATCCTATGCCGGTGACCTGCCCGCCAATCTCGAGCCGCCGGAGGGTGTACTGGCCGGACTGCTGGCGTGCAACGCGTTAACCCGCGGCACCTTTCGCAGCGCAACGGTACCAGCCATCCGTAACGTGATCGACTTCGTACCGCAGTTGTCTCAGTCACAGCAGTTCTCTGTCAATCCGTCAGCATCTGACGACGCATCACCGCAGGCGCCATTGATCGATCGTATCTCGCTCTTTGGCCCAAGGCCCGATGGTTTTTATCTGTTGTCAGACGTTACCACCTGCAACGACATCAACTATCGCCAGGCCAATATTGGACGCACCATCGCCTTGGTAATGCGCGCCGCACGCGTGATCGGCGAGGAGTATGTTTTCGAATCCTCCGGCGAACAACTATGGGGTCAGATCCGCGCGCGACTGGAGGATGTGCTCAGTGCCATGCAGCAAGTCGGCGCCCTGTCCGGTATACGTCCCAATGAGGCATTCCAGGTGCGTTGCGATCGATCCACCATGACGCAGCAGGATATCGACAGCGGCCGCGTCATCGTCGAGGTGATCATCCGTCCCGCCGCCAGCATCGAGACCATGCGCATCCAGCTGGCTATCGGTGACGGCGGCCGGGTCTCGTTGTCGGCCCTGGGCATGGAGGCGGCATGAGCGAGATCTATGACTATCCGCTGCGCGGCTTTCGCTTCCAGGTGGACTTCAAGGAGCAGATGCTCACCAACGAGACCGAAGGTGGTGAGGTAGTGCTGTGTCGTGGTGCCTTCTCCGAATGTAGTGGCCTCGAAGTGACCATGGAACCGAAAACCATTAAAGAGGGCGGCCGCAACTGGGGTGCGGTGCAACGCATGGGCGCAATCACCTTTGGCACCGTGGTGCTGAAGCGCGGCCTTACCAGCAGCGACGACCTGTGGGCCTGGTTCACCCTGGTGGGCGAGGGAGCCTACGCCCAGCGTCTCAATGTCACCATCACCCAGTTCGACCAGTCGGGCAAAGGTGTCTTCTCCTGGACCTTGCTCAAAGCGATGCCCATCAAGTTCAAGGCGCCGGACTTCAACGCCAGCAACAACGAAGTGGCGATCGAAGAGCTGCACTTGGTCCATGAAGGGCTGGGGCGCAGTGCTGCCGCAGTGAAGCAGTTATAGGAAACGAAGATGCCGAACACACCGACCATCGTCAGGGCAACATTCAAGATTCACGGTAGCAGTGACAGCTTCGATGTACATTTCAATCCGCAGTCGCTGCAATACACCATCACCAATAATCTCAAGAACAAGGGTTCGGGCAACTCCACCAAGCAGTACGTCAGCGACAGCACCGGCAAGCTGACCATGGAGCTGATCTTCGACACCACCGACACCGGCGAGGATGTGCGCCTGCATACCATCCGCGTGGCCCAGTTGATGGAGCCGAGCGAGAGCGACAAGACACCACCGGTGGTCGATTTCGAATGGGGACTCTATACCTTTTCCGGCATGGTGGAGAACTACAAAGAAACCATTGACTTCTTTTCCGCCGATGGTGTGCCACTGCGTGCTTCGGTCAACGTCACGCTGTCGAGTCAGGATAAGGTGTTCGAAGGTGGTTCGGACCAACGCCCCGCCAACACCGGTGACTCCATGGCGAACCGCAGTGGCGCCAACTCGGTTCAAACACCGCCCCCCAATCCCAATGATGGTCGCGGTGTCACCCAAACCGCAACCCAGGCCGGTGATCCCGCCGCTGCAAGAAATATAGCAGCTCAGAACGGCATTGAAAACATGCGCTTTCCCGGCAGTACACAACTGCAGCTCAATGCTTCGGTCACAGCCGCCGGGGCGACATCCATGGTCGCGACAAGTGCCAGCACCAGTGGCGGGTTCGCAGGCCTGCGTGCACAAACCAGTTCGAGCATCGGCGGCAAGATCAAGCTGGATAATTTTCTGCGGCCGTCGGCCACTGCCAGTCTCGGTACCGAAGATGCTTCCTTTTTTTCCTTGGGGGGTCAGGCGCGACTGCAGGGCTCCGCTAGCTTCAAGGCGGATGTAGGTAAAGCAGGTGCCTTAAAGGCGAGAATTGAATTCGATGGAGGTGAATGATGGGTGTTGTCTTTGACGAAGTGGTGACGCAGGTCGAAGCGCCACCGCAGCGCGCCGAACCACAGCAGGAGTCGTCCGCAGAGGCGCAGCCACCGCAGAATGAATCGCGCCGCTGGCAACAGCAGCAGGCGATCTTCTGGCGCAGGCAACAGCGGTTGGAGGCGGATTGATGTTTTTCAGTACGATGGGCATGAAGATGATTCGGGCTGGCACAAGCGTGAATCGTTGCGTTCACCACTCACACAAGCGGCAGCGGTTAATGGATTCCGGCTTGCACCGGAATGACGATGGGGTGGTGATACGCCACATCGTAGCCGGGATGGAGAGTGGAAAAACCCAGGATGCCATTTCCCCGGATTCCACTGCATTTCATCCAGGCTACCACAGCGAATATCTTCCCAACCCTTCGTGGTCAAATACAATCGGGGTTAGAGCATGAGCATCACTGCCCTCAATCGCCGTACCGTCTACAACCCGCGTCCGCTGGTCGAGATCGATGGCCAGCGTTACGACAAGGTAGACGAACTGCTGCTGGCCATCGACATGCGCGAGCAGGAAGGTGGTCTCTCCGCTATGGAGCTGCGTTTCAGCAACGTTGCCAGTGATCCGAGTGGTAGTGCAGGTTACGCCTTCGAAGATGAACGGGAATTCCATCTCGGTTCCGCCATCACCGTCTCCACCGGTGACGTCACCGAAGCGCAAGAGATCTTCCGCGGCATCATCACCGGTTTTGAAGCCGAGTTTCCCGAATCAAGCCCACCCGAACTGGTGGTGTTGGCTGAAGACAAACTGCAACAGGCGCGCATGATGCGCCGCAGTCAGATTTACAACGATATGTCGCTGGCCGACATCGCCAACCGGATCGCCCACCGCCACAGTCTGCAGGCGCAGGTAACAGGACTCACATCCCCCGGCGGCACCTGGGTGCAGTTGAATGAAAGCGATCTCGCTTTTCTGCGTCGCTTGCTGAGTCGCGTCGATGCCGACATGCAGATCGTCGAAGATCGTCTGGAAGTGGCCCCTATCAACGAGATCCAACGCCAGGTGATCGAGATGGAATACTTTCGCGATCTGCGCAGCGTGCGCTTCGTTGCCGATCTCGCCAACCAGGTGACCGAAGTCACCAGCGGCGGCTGGAATGCCTTGACCGGCAACAGCGTCAGCGGCCGTGCTTCCGGCACCAACCTCGGTCCGGGGCAGGGACGGCAGGGTAGTGATCTGCTGCGCGATGCCGTTGGCGAACGCAGCGAACACGTTGGTCACATCAGCGTCACTAGCGACGAAGAGGCTCAGGCCCTGGCCGACACGGTCTTCGATCAACGGGCGCGCAGTTTTGTCACGGCAGAAGGATCGGCTACGGGCTCCCCCGGCATCCGCGTCGGTACTCATCTGCAACTGCGCGGTGTCAGTTCACGCTTCGAAAATACCTATTACGTCGTCAGTGTCCATCACCGTTATGATCGGCAGAACGGTTACATGACCGACTTCAAGGCGGAATCGTCCGCCCTCGCGGAGGCCGTATGAGCGATCAGGCATTGATGAAGCAACTGGTCCCGATGCTGTACGGCGGCAGCTATCTGGCCAAGGTCGTTTCGGTCAATGATCCCGAAGGACTGAGCCGGGTGCAGGTTCGCCTGGTCAGTTTCGACGGTGCCGATGCACAGGATTTACCTATCTGGGCGCGCGTCGCTATGCCCTTTGCCGGCAACAATCGCGGCGCCTTTTTTATTCCTGATGTGGATGACGAAGTGCTGGTCAGTTTCGTCAACGGCGATCCGCGCCAGCCCATCGTCATCGGTGGGCTCTGGAACGGCAATGACAGCCCGCCGGAACAGCTCGGTGGCAGCGGCGACAGCGTCGACCGCTGGACAATCACCGGCAAGGCCGGCACCCGCATCGCCATCGTCGAAGAGCAAGCCAGCGATGCCACCATCAGCTTCACCACACCGGGCGGTGTCAGTGGCGAGCTGACCGACTCCGGCGGTGGCAAGATCGAGTTTCGCATCGGTGGCACCACCGTCACCTACGATCAGCAGGGCGTCACCGTTAACACGGCGATGAACGTAAAGGTGCAGGCAACCCAGGTAGAGATCAGCGCCGCTATGGTCACTGTCAATTCTGCCTTATCGAAGTTCAGCGGCGTGGTGCAGGCTGATACCGTGATCACCAACAGCGTCATCAGCGCCTCCTACACACCGGGAGCGGGCAATATATGGTAGCGCTGGCAAAAAAAATCGGCCGCAGTCCCAATGCCAAGGTGAGATGGCTCGGGCCGTTGCCTGCTTGGGCGCGTCCCAGTCCCGTCGGCCTGCGTTTGCAAGACAGCAGTCGCGCCGGCCAGCCGGCAATCCTGCGTTTTAATCACGACGATTTCATGCAGGAGTACATCGATCTGCTTAACAATGAACCGCAGCGCCTCGGCGAATGGCTGGCGCAACCAGAGACCTGGCGCGCACCGATGGCGACACCGACACTGGCGCAGCCAGAAGCGCCAATCACCTCGAAGGTTGAATTCCTTTACGACAAGACACGCCGCCTCACCGCGACGAAAAAGCTGCAACTGCCGACGGCGATCAACCTGCAACAGTCACTCAAGGCGACATTGAAAAAGTCATTGCCGACCAAGTCGGCCATCAGCGACGAACAGCTGCCGCTGAAACTGTTTCAGGCGAGCCAGAAACGTCACTACCTGGTAACCGCCTCACTGATCAGCGAAGAGCCGGGTCTGCCCGATTGCGAACCCGACCTGTCGCGACTGGAAAAAGTCAGTTTCGTTCTGCGTCGTCTGCTGCCGCCAGACGACAACGCCAACGCACCACTGGATCAGTGGGACGAATACGCCTTCGTCCCCGGCGCGCGCAGCAACAGCTGGCGCCGCATCGGCGTTTATCAATCGGCCGTTACCCGCACCCTGATTGCCAACGAGGAACAGCTTCCCATGTTCCCCGTCAGCTTCAAAAACAGTTGCGGTGACAGTCGTCGGTTGCTGAGCGGCGCTATTCCCGTCAGCCGCCGCGAGCAGTGGGTTGGTGCCGCCATCGGCGCCGATGCAACGGCAGACAACACAGCCATGCAATACAGCGGCCGCAGCATGGCCGCCATGCTGTTTCAGACCGACGTGGCAGCACCGTGGAAACTGTTGTTGGAGCAGGCCGAGTTCAAAAAGATGGCGGCCGACAATAGCTTCAGCAACTTTGGCAGCGATGCCACGGCCCAGGCTAACGACAGGCAGCGGCTGCTGCGTACCTCGCGTGACGAGTTGCAGACCGGTTCGTGGTACGTGCTGCTCGACTTTGCCAACTTTCTGCAAAGCAATCTGCCCGATATCTGGCAGGTGCTCAAAGGTGACAAGGAAATCAGCACATTGGATGACGGCGGACAGGCGCTGGCGAATGTGCTGCGCGGCACAACACTCTCGTGGCAACTCGGACTGGCCATTGCGACATACCCGTACTTTCCCATTATTGGTTTTGGTTTCGGCTTTGGTGTCAGCACAGCGAGCGAAGATACACGTTACACCCTGATGCATCTCAAGTGGACTTTGGCCGATGCACTGGTCGCCGCCGCAGGCGCGGAGCAGGGGCTGGAGGCGGTCAACACCAGCTTTACCCGGTACGACGAAAGCGGCGACATACTCGACATCGATGCTGACTGGCCCGACTTCCTCTTCCCGCTGGCCGATCCTGACCTCGATGCGCCCATGCCCGCCGTAGCTGCATCGGAGCTGACTGGCCTCAGCGGCCTGGATCGCAAACAGAGCGCCGTCGATGTACTGGCCGAGATGGTCGAGGCACTGCTACCGCCAGGTGAGCCGGCGGAAGAGTTGATGGACAGTGTGCCACTGGGCGATCCGCGTGATGTCTGGTTTGTGATCCGCTGCGTCTACGAACGTCCCAACTGCGGCCCGCCGTTCCCGACATTGGTCAGCGCGCCGACGCAACGATTCCAGATGGCGCCGTTCTTCGATCCCGATGCCCCGGCGCGGCCAGTGCGCATCCCGATGCCGCTCGACATCTCACCGGCCGGCCTGCGCAAGTATCAGAAGAACACCGGCTTCGTCATTTCCGACATGCTGTGCGGCAAGATCAAACGCATTCGTAAGATGACCTTCGCCGACCTGGTGCTGTCGGTGCTGCCATGGCCGTTTCACAAAGACCTACCCGATGTCAGCAACACCGGGCCGTGCAATGACAGTGGTGGCGGCTTCGGCATGATCTGTTCGTTGTCGATTCCCATCGTCACGTTGTGTGCGTTGATTTTGATGATGATTATGGTGGCGCTGTTCGATCTCTTTTTCCGCTGGATTCCGTATCTCTTTTTGTGCCTGCCCATTCCGGGGTTGAAGGGCAAGGCATCGGGTTGATGGAGGGATGACGATGGCACATGATTTTACCATGAATAATACGAAGGGCACGAAAATGATCAGGGTGTTTGGGCGTTCTATGTCCGCTTTTTTTATCCCTCTGCCTCAGAGAAAGGGTTGGGGTGATGGGATATTAAATACGGGTCACACAGCGCACTCTACAACTCCTTCGTGCTCTTTGTGTGCGTCGTGGTTAAAAACGCTATCCCGCATTTCTCACCACCCTTCTACTACGACGGCCCACTGGCACGCCCTGCTTGGCGTTCGCTCGGTCGGAGTGCTCGACAGACTGTCAAGTATGCCTGCGCGCTCCTTGGTCACGAACGCCAAGCAGGGCGCCCCCTTGAACCGCCTCGCTACGAACGGTGGTGAGAAATGCGGGCTAGTAGGTGTTTTTCATGGCAACTAAGGCGCAACCGATCCCCGTCAATTGGCCGCTACTTGGACTGCCCGACAGCGAAGGACGGTTGTGCTATCCATCGCTGGAAGAGAGCGTGTACCAGTCAATCAAGATTATTTTGCAAACCCGTCCCGGCGAACGCCTGATGCGCCCCGGTTACGGCGGTGGGCTGGAGCGTTATTTGCACGAGTCCAACACCCTAACCACACGGCGCCGCATAAGCGACCTGATCACCGAATCATTGCAGCGCTGGGAACCGCGTCTGCTGCTCGACCGGGTCGATGTCTGGGAAGTGGACGAGCGGCCCGATACGGTGCGTATTGAAATTATCTATCGGCTGCGTAACACCAATACGCCGCAGCAGATGGGTATCACTTTGGAATTGGAAGGGTAGAAAATGCCAATCACACCTCCTCGCTTGGACGACAGACGCTACGACGACCTGGTCGACGAACTGCTGGCGCGCGTCCCAGCCCACACACCGGAGTGGGTGCCGGCGCAGATCGGCGATCCCGGCCGCACGCTGGTGGAACTCTTTGCCTGGCTTGCCGATACGGTGCTCTATCGCGCCAACCTCATCCCCGAGCGCCAGCGACTGGCGTTCATGAAACTGCTCGGCATGCCAATGCAACCGGCGCGTGCCGCCTCTGGCGTCGTGTCACTTCTGCTCGATGAAAAAAATCCTGTCACCGGCGTAACCGTTGCCAAAGGTGCGCGTCTGACCGGCCCGGTCAATTTCGAAACACTCTCTGAAGTGAGCGTGCTGCCTGTCAGCGGCGAATGCTATTACAAACGTGCATTGACCAGCGATGAGAAAAGCGAGCTGGCCGATGTGATCGAAGGGCTGCGCCAGTTTCACAAGATCGACGGCCCGGTCGATGCCTATGTCACCACACCGGCCTTCGTCGACGGCATGGCCTCAAAGGCCGGTTTAGATTTGGTTCAGGATACCGCCGACCGTTCGCTTTGGATTGCGTTGCTGGCCGCCGATCCGGCCGATGTGGCGACCGTCAAATCGGCCCTGGCCGGTGATGGCTCAGGGCGCCAGATCCTCAACGTCGGTATTGCCCCCGCCATCGTCTTGCCTGAAAGCTTCGACAGCATCCAGTGCCCAGGACAACTCGATCATAGTTGGTGGATCAGCACCGCCGATATGTTGGATGATAAACCAGTCTACAGTTCGTTGCGCCGTCTCTCCGATACCACGCAGGAGTACACCCGCCGTGGCGTCGAGCAGTTGGTCATGCCGGGTGATGTGGCCGACTTCGGTGTGCTCGAAGGCGATGCGCGCAAGGAGGCCAATGCCGGTGTCGGCGACCGGCCGCCGCGTCTTGACGACCCCGATCGCTTAGCACGTTTGGTGGCGTGGTTGCACTTGCGTCCGGCAGACAAGCTGGAAACGTTGCCACTGAGCTGGGTCGGCATCAACGCCGTTGAGATCGACCAGCGCCAGACCGTGCGCGATCGCATCCTTGGCCAGAGCGACGGTAGCGCCGACCAACAATTGCAACTGCCACTGACTTCAGTCGAGCCTGCCACATTCGAGTTGCAGGTAGAGGAGAGCGGTCTCGGCTACGTCACCTGGCAGGCGATCGATGACATCGCCCTCGGGGGCCGTGATGATGCGGTCTTTGTGCTCGACAGCGAAGCCGGTACGGTCCGTTTCGGCGACGGCATTCACGGCCGTATCCCAGAAGCGGGACGGCGCATCCGCGTGACGCAGATGCGTGCCGGCGGCGGCATCGCCGGCAATCTCGCTGCCGGCACCTTGAAGGCAATCGAGGCCAAGGGCGTAGACGGCGCCGCCATTACACGCAAACTAAAAGTGGGGCAGGGCATCGACACCGACGGCGGTGCCGATGCCGAAACGCTCGATGAAGCCGAGCTGCGTATCCCGGCGCGGCTGCGTCATCGCAATCGCGCCGTCACCGAATCGGACTACCGTTCACTGGTAGCAGAAGCGCCGGGTGTCAGCATCGGCC
>Ga0114931_10005591_pt1 | contig 15529 bp, 13 predicted proteins | sample 2SBtaG_FD_89579 | JGI IMG/M metagenome (GOLD analysis project Ga0114931, IMG submission 89579) | Deep subsurface microbial communities from Kolumbo volcano to uncover new lineages of life (NeLLi) - 2SBTROV14_V59a metaG | ecosystem: Environmental > Aquatic > Marine > Volcanic | place: Kolumbo...
AAAGACGGACGGACCCGGTCGACAAGATCGGCGAGCCCGTGAAAGCCGCCACCAAGGATGGCATCTCCCCTGATAGTCGAGCGATAAAGCCCTAGGGAAAGACTGAAGCTGTCGGTAAAGCTGAGCACGATATCGGCAGAACTCAGCTCGTTTCCCAGAGCTCGCACCTGTGGCCCGGCTAGGCCTAGCTTGGAAGTTGAGTTTCGCAGGCGAGCAAATGAACGCGTGAAGCGATCGACGAATTGGTCCGTGGTTATTCGGCTGTCTCCGAGTGAGACGTTGGCGCCTGTTTCCTTGAGCAGTAGATAACCATAGAAAAACTCCCTTGGGATTTCTTGCTGCTTTGCAGCGGCTATGCGGTTCTTTCGTGCCGCCGTTGGAAGGACCATGAGAATGGCCGGTGCTTTGCTCATATCCCGGGCTTGCCCTGGGGGTCTTTACCAAACAAGTCCGAATACCAGCCGACCATGGCGGCCAACCCTTGTTCGAGATCGAGTGAAAAAGAGAAATCAGGTACAATCGTGCGGAAGAGCCGCATGTCGGCGCTTTTGACAAGCCGCCCCTCTGGCTTCGTTCGGTCGAACTCGAAGGCGGGCGATACGTCCGCGACCCGACAGATGAGATTGACCAGATCGATCATCGATGTGGTCTCTTCAGTGCCAATATTCACGGGGCCGTGGGAATGGTCAGCTTGAACAAGCGCGAGCATCATACGGGCGCAATCTCGGGCATGGATATAACTTCGTCTTTGGTTGCCACCACCCCAGATCACAACTGGATCTTCACCATCCATGACTCGTTTCACAAGCATGGGAATGGCTTGGCTGAATTCACCAACCCAACGGTATCGTTCTCCGTAAATGTTGAAGGGCCTGACTATGGTGACCGGCACGCCTGTCTCGCGCGCATAAATGAGCGACTTTTGCTCCAGGAATCGTTTTGCCCAGCCATAGCCCCAATTCACGATTTCCGGTTCACCCTGGAACAACGATAACTCGGACACCGTATCGGGACCGTCGTCTGCGTAGACGCACGACGAGCTTGTGACCAATAGGTGGCGTGGCCGATGGTGCGCGACGGCATCCAGAAGGTTATCGGTAATGCGCTCGTTATGGCGCAGAATTTCCAGGTGGCGCCCCTCGGCATACCCAACCCCGAAGGCTCGGCTGGCCAGATGAAAAACGATGTCGCAGCCGGACAGTGCATCGCTGGCAAAGCCTGGCACTTCAAGATCGCCTTCCCGGAGCTCTATCTTATTCTCGACATGCACGAGATTCTGACGCTGGCCTTTCGAAAAATCGTCGATAACGATGACGCGAAGGGAGGCCGCAACTAACTCGTCTACCAAAAAGGAGCCGATAAGCCCGGCTCCTCCGGTTACGGCAATCACACTATCTTCAGGAATTATTGCCATTCGACTCGAGTACCGGTGTGAATTCTGACTTGGGTTGAGTCAGACGGCAGTCCGCAGCGATGGGCGCGTGTCTTGGGATTGTGGGGCAAGGCTCTCGATGAAATCACATAAACGCTCCGAGTACGATTTTTCGAAGGACTCCACGAAAAAGCGGCTCGCTTCTTTCAGTCGTTCAGAAAACGACTCGTCGCCAACGCGCGCCATAAGGTCCCGCAGGGTCGGGATAAGCTCGCCACTTCCATTTGCCGTTAAGAACTCCGGCATCTTGTACATGTCCTCAAAATGAATAAGGGACGCTGTCCGTTGGAAGTGGTCGGCAGAGCGTTCCTCCGTTGGCAGGAAGCAGGCGACTGGTTTTCCGTGAAGCGCGCCCTCAATGATGATCGTTGATAGCGGGGAAACCAAAGCGTCCACGGAGTTGAGCAAATCGTGCGTTCGCTCGTAGGATGGTAGGGATTTTCCCGAGTGGCCCGCCGTCACCGCCTCTAGGTAGCCGCGCATGCTGTTTTCCACGTGGACATGGCGCCATGGATGGCCGAGCAGACGCTCCCCCCCCATGCCACCGCCGCCCCATGGGTGAGGGCGATAGACAACCGCCATCTTCGGCAGGCGGCCGGAGTCAACGGCGTCTTCGATCGCACGGAGATGGCTAAACTCATCACTCTCCTTACTCGATCCGGCATACAGAAGAACCGGTAGAGCGGGATCGATGCCGTGTTCGCGGCAAAGTTCGGTTCTGGAAATAGAAGCAGGATTGCGGAATAAGTCGAATTGCGCGGCGCCAAATTTGATCGTCTGCTCCGGCCGTATTCTGACATATTTGATGGCATGCCGCTTGGTCTGTTCGCCCCACACGAGCAGCCAATCCGGAGTTCCGACCATGGCCCGCTTTGTGCTCGGATTATCCCACGAATTCATGATCGTAACGAACGGAATGGTACGCTTGGTGGCTGCTTCCATCAGATCGTTGATATAGACACCCTCTAATACACACGGGTGGATGAGTACATCCGGCCGGTGCTGGTCGAGTAGTGTCTCCAGATCGTGATAAGGCCGTTCGGCAAGTTTGCGCTCGAGGAACCGTCGGACCAATGGGAATACGCCCGGGAGGCTGGCTATTCGATACATCGCTGCCGCCTTTGGGCCTATGGCGCCAATATAGAGCTTTCGGATGATCTTCCATTGTCGGCCGGGCCGCCACCGAATCTGGTCGATTTGGAAAAGTGGCTTCCATAGACGCTGACGGCCCTGGTGAACGGTGAGATGGACATAGTCCGCACCGCAAAGATCCAGTCGGCTGACGTCGATGTCACCCATCCGCTTGTACCCAGGCTCGGGAAACACAAAGGTCACGTCATGCCGCTTGATAAGATCGGCGAACACCCGGCTATGGACAAAATGGCGGGTTACCAAATCCGCCTCGATGAAAATCAGGATTTTCAATTTCCGCCCCCGTCTGGCATGCGGCGTTGGCGTGAGAGGATGAACTCCACTAGACTCAGATCCCATTCGGTATCGATGCTGACGAAGTTCCCCTCCAGAACGAGTGCCCCCGTGCGGCGCCCCTTGATCGTTTTCTGCTCGAGAATGCATTCTCGAGTCATGGCGTAGCAAATGCCGTTGCGATGATACACCGGTGTCAATTGTTGACGCGCGACGATGGCTGCTCCTGCTGAGTCATAGTAATCGACCTTGCTGTCTGTTATCACCAGTTGTTTGAGTGGATGTCCCTTCGAATCGGTTTCGGACATGCTCCATACAGCGTCATAGTTGCCGTTGACGAGCAGTTCGATGCACGCCGTCACATGCTCAGCTCGACGCAAGGGCGAGGTGGGCTGCAGCATGGCGATGACGTCGTAGGTAACGCCATCAATGCGCTCGATTTCGATCAGTGCATGGGTCAGCACGTCGATATCGCCGATGCGATCGCCGGATATTTCTCGTGGCCGACGGAACGGTACGGCTAGCCCCGACTCTTCAGCGGCATGCGCTATGTCCTCATGGTCGGTGGATACCACAGCTCGATCGATCATGGTGATTTCACGCACTAAATGTCCGACCCGTGCCACCATTGGCACCCCATCGACGGGCCGCAGATTTTTCAAGGGGATGCCTTTGCTCCCACCACGCGCTGGCGCCACGGCGAGAACACGCTTGCTTCCGATCACGTGCGAACCGTCTTTTTTGCGAACTCTTGCGTCTGTTCGTCGCACCGCCTCGAAAGTCTCTCGATCGTGGCGGGAAGGTGCGACAAGTCTTTTAACGTTGGCTCAAGACAGGCCAATTCCTCGGGGTACGCAAAGACTGGAACGAATGGGCAGCCGATTTTCTCGGCAGCCGCACAGTCATCGGCGCCGTCGCCTACAACCACGAGTTCCCAAGGCTGTATGCCCAGTTGGGTCAAAATGCATCGTAAGTTCTCGACCTTGGTCGCGGGTCCACCAAAGACGCCGACCAGAAGCCGGCTGAATTTGCGCGCCTGGACAATGGGCCGAAGTTCGATCTCAGGCGTCGCGGAATTGATGAAGATCTGACACCGGCGTGCGTGCAGCGCCTGCATTGCAGCTTCGGCACCCGGCATGTCTGGACAGGTAGAGATAAGGGCCCTGCACCGACTGCTGTATTGCCGGGCCAAATTTTCGCTCGACCCAGAAGGAAGGTCCGCCACCTTGGCGAAGCGCTCAAATATGGCATAACGATCGCCATGATCGGGAGCGGCGAGAATTCGCTCCATGATGTCTCGACCGTCCGGTATGGCTTCAACGACAGCAAAAATGTTGTGCTGTTTGACATGATTCGAGTGAACTAAAGTACCATCGAAATCAAACACGACGCAGCGGATCATCGGAGCAATCCGGAAACAACAGCGATCACCGCATCACATCGCCCGGTCATGCAGTCGGCTTGCCTACAATGCCCGGCAGTTGAAAACGCCCCCAATGGTCGACAATGGTCTTGCGCTTCGCCCGGTCCAGCTTGTTGATTGCCGGGTCGCGGTAGACAGAATCGTCATTGAAATGCGTGGTGGAGACTTCTTCGAACACACAGCCGGTATCGCTCCAGAAGCGATGCCAGATTCCAGGCATGACGAGTTGCGTGTCGCCAGGGCTTAATACCCGGCGGCGGCCATCAAGTTCGGTATGAAGCATACCCCACAAAATCTGAAAAGTTTCCTCCTTGCGTCTGTGGTAGTGAGTGGGGTGGCTTTGGTTGGGTAATTGTACCAAGATTTTTTTACAATACTCTCGATTAATGCAGTTGATGATCACGACGCCCGTTTCTTGAAAATTACAAATACCATAGTGGTGGGAGTATTCCACTTCAAACTCGCTGTTTAGTGGGACGCGCGCGAGGTTGAGGAGTGCTTTGACCTCATGAACCGCGTGTTTAAGCACTTGGATAGGAGGCGAGAGTGGAATTTCCGTGGCCTCCACCATGACCGCGCCGTTGGCCGGAATGCTGCCTCGCGCCGTGATGCCGGGTTTCCAATGTCCGCTGGATAACTGCCCCTCGGTGAGGGGCATGGCGAAGTAAACGTGATCGCGTGTGAGGATTTCATTTTTCTCGACGGGTTCGCGAGCAAAGACTCCGCGCTGAAGACCGGCGATGGCATCGCGCTCTTCTGGCGTTGGCGGCAATCGGTCGTATGAACCGCACAGGTTATGTGTCTTTTGCCAGGCACCTATCCATGCGTCGATTTGTTCTGGGGTGGAGGAATAGGCATTGAGCATGATTTTGTCCGTCGCCAGACCGACGTGGCGTTCGAACATTCGAGCACCCTTGGCAGCGGCGATCATAACCGGACCGGTATCCGCCGGGTCCTCATGGGTGGACCATCCTATGACGCTGGTCGGATAGCGCTCGCGTAGCATCGTTACGTTGTTAAGATTACATTGTCGGTCCGGTGTTGGGTAGATCGACACGCAATGCATGATCGCGTGGTCGACCCCGCGATGATCGAAAAAACTTTTCATGTCGTCTATTTGGCTTAGTTCCAGTCCGCCTGTTGAGAAAATAACCGGTTTGCCGGTGGCGGCGATCGCTTCAAGTAAAGGCCAGTCAGTAGCTGAGCAACTAGCGACTTTGAGAACGTCAAATCCCATGTCGACTATGACATCAACGGAGTTCTCATCGAACGGCGTGCAGATCGCGATAAGTCTCTGAGCACGGACTTCGTCCAATAGAGTCTGAAACGCGGTGCGATCAAGCTGAGTGTCGAGAAACCGGGGAATATGTTTGTTGGCGCTACCGATTTTGTGGTCCGGGTGAACGAAGCTTTCCAATTGGCGGAATTGGAACTTGATGGCGCCACGCACCTGTCGTGCCTTGAGGATAGCGCCGTGTTGTCTAATGATGTTCAATCCATGTTCGACATCGCCTTGATGGTTGTTAGCAAGGTCGAGGACGAAAATATCCTTGAAGTCGAAGCGTGTTTCCATATGAACAGACCTTGCTTGAAACGATGGCTTACTGAGTGCTAAGCGCATCTGGTGTGTATCCCTTGGTATAGTCGATTCTTACCGACCGATGCTCCCGGTAGGAAAGATGCATCGCGGCGATCACAAGCATGGTGTCTAGTCCACGCTCAAGACTAATGTGTGCGGGAATATTTTCTGAGGATAGCGCGTGTTCAATGTGACCTAATTCACAGATAAAGTCCTGTGGGCGAGTCTTTTCGACAAGCGACGTGGAGGGTTTTGCGTCACCGATCCGATGATTGACCGCGTCGCATCCAAGTTTGAAACCGCAGTGCCACGTGGCGAAACCTTGGTCGCCTTGGATGCGGGCCCATTTGCGTGGCGGTTGTGTAACCACATCCTGAACGATTCGCCCGGTCAGACCGGATTGTGTCGTTACATTGGCAAGGCATAACCGATCATAGTCGAGCGCGCCGTCCCGCACGAAGTCGAGCGTGGCGGAAACTTCCACAATTTTTCCACTACCGCAGGCATGGGAAAAATGCTGCCATAGGTTGGCGGCGTGAGAGTGCTCGCCGCTGGCGCCACCACCGCGTTCCGAATATCCCAGATATGAATCATGTGGTCCATCAAGCCAGGGATGAGCCTTAAAAATTCCGCCCCAGTGCTCGCGGAATTCCACATCTATGGTAACAATCGTGCCAAGTATGCCCTGGGCCAGGATCGTTGAAACTTGCGCCGCGGCCTCACCGACAACGTGGTCGTAGCCAGTGAATACGGCCACCCCGAGGTCGCGGCTTAGATCGAGGAGTTGCTGTGCGCCCGTCAGGTCCGGTGTGCATAGCGGTTTCTCGATCAACACCGCCCTGGGTTTTTCCGCCAATGCGGCCAGGCCTAGGGCGATGTGGCTGTCCGGCGGCGTGCCGACGCAGATTAGGTCATACCCGCCGGTCGGAGCATCCGCCGCTGTGAACAACCGGATGCCCTCGTCCCATGCCGCATAACGGCTCGGATATATTTGGGTTCGCGTGCGCTCGAGAGCGGCGGTATCGGAATCACACAGATCCACGCTCCAGCCAAGTTGACGCGCGGCATTCGAAAGATGGTTGCCGATCGAGCCGGCGCCGATGACCTTAACTTTCATGAAAGTCTAGACCGTGCTTGTTGAAGACGGACGACACGAGCGATGCCGCGGGGTGGAATGCTCAGCTGGCTTCCCAAAACGAACGTGCTTTGAGCAGATCGCCCTCCGTGCCGAATTCCAGCAACGCACTTACTTCACTTACGCTGGTAGGCTCTTCTGTTATATAACGGGCGACGATATCGGTTGTAATGTCATTGAGAGCTTCTTTCCGTGCGAGTGAGTATGCCAATTCCTTTAGCAACAAGGTGTTGGAAAAGACGAAAAATCCGACAACACCGTTGTCTATTTGGGATATCGTTTGCGGTGCGTCTAATACGGATATTTTGCGGGCTACGCCGTTTTTCGTTTCGACCGAGTGACGATAGGTACCCAGTACTCCTTTAGTGGAATGCGTTGCGACAAACATCGAGCTGTCTGAAATCGTCGGGTTGCTTAACATGATGAGATCGCAGAAAGAAACAATTGTCCCATAGCGACTGTCTATATGATCGACGGCGTATAGAAGGGAGACGGCGTTGTTGCGGACATCATTTACGGACTCGCGAGAAAATTCGATCTTTTGATCTGGATATCGCCCAGCAATGTAACTCTCCAGCAAGTCCCCATGCCATCCTGTTCCGATCACTGTTTTATGAGATATTAACAGGAATTTGCTGATCAGAAGATCGATGGCACGTTGGGAGCCGATTTTGGACAGGGCTTTTGGGATGTGCTCGGAGGCGCTGCCCATCCGGGTGCTCAAGCCACCGGCAAGAATGATGACGTTGTAGATTCGGCCCTTATCGGAAATGAACTGACCAAGCATTTTTCCCGCCCCTAGTTCAGTAAATCGGAATGTTTGCGAAGAAAAGCCGCGGACGCCAGGCCGGTTGAGTCATGGCCGACTTGGTATGGTGAAAATATGCTATGAAACCGTCTCTGCAATTCGATGTCCTCGCTGGTTTCCTGATAGTGTCCGTCTAGTCGATCGATCAGTTCACAGGTTGCATCTATCAGGTCTTCCGCAGTGTTGTGTATTAGTTTAAAGCGGCTCCTCTCACATTCTTTGGAGAAAGAGAAAAGTTGATTGAAATAGATCCATTCCGAGAACGATAGATATCGATTCTCGTCCTGATCAAATGCTAGTTTTGGTACAAATATGCTCCGCGTTGCTTTGTTGGACGAGTACATTGTGTTGCGAATTAGGAAGAGATCAGAGAGCACAGTCGGCCGGTCAAACGCTGCGGCCCCTGAAAACAAGCCGGTATCACCCGCAAGGAGAAATTTGCAACGCGAGAATAGATAGACGTCGAGCTCGTCGCTGCGCCCATTTCGGGCGTAGTCAAACACCAACGGATGGTCATCCTCAGACAAGGGCTCGGTCACGCGTAGGCCCATCCGCACCACTTGGTACCCCCGGTCGGCCCAATGATGGGCGAAGTTTACATAGGGAAGAATTGGTGGGCATCGATGGGCCGTATCGTCCCGTGCGCCCGATGAAGAGCCGGTCCCCATGACCGTGCCGTAGAATTTGTAGTAAGCCATATCGCGCAAACCAAAGCAAACAATTGGCTTTTCCGGGTCAATCCCCATGTGAGTCAACTGCTTTTCCGCGATGCTAGTTTCGTGATCCGGAAAGCTAAGAACCGGTGGGCCGCCCATAAAATCATGCTTTATGCGGCGATAGTCGGTGGTGAGATCGAGATTGCGACCAACCTGCTCGACAATTGAGTAGGCAATGCGGGCTGTTTTTCTTGACAGCCTTCCCGCCATTCTAACCGGCCGGCAGTGCCTGGAATACAAACGCATCAATGTTTCGTTCGGGTAGCCGTCGAAATAGAGAACGATCAGTAATGGCGGCTTTCGGCCGCCTGACGTGTCTCGTAATCGGCGTAGAACAGGGTCGACGCGGTCCACGATATCGGCCAGGCGGGTGAAATTTCCCAATGATGCAATGCGAATGTCGTGCCGCCAGTATCGCAACCGCACTAAGGCGAGGAAACCGATGGCGACAAGGTCCAGTATGCGGAAACGAATTTTTGAAAGAATGACTCTTGCCAGGAGACGCGCACGGACACTGGCAGATGCTCGCTGCCCTGCGCCAAACAAACGGGTCAGTGGAATGAGGCCAATCGCTTTTAGTGGTATCTTGGAGAGAATGCTGACTGGATCGTCATGAATCACTGTTTCGGACAACAGTCGGCGAATATTAGCTCGGCCGATGGCGATCACCTCGGGGACTTCATCAAAGGCGACAATCAGCCGTAAGGTGTCAGGCGCACTAGGATCGGCGTTCAATAGGTCGCGCAAAGACCGCAGGGCGTCTTTGGGTCGACCCAGGGCGGCGAGGGTAAGGCCTTGTTCTAGCAGCCACGGATTCGTTCGACCTACGATCTCTTGGCAATGCTCCAGCGCCCGTAGCGAAACGTCCGGTCGGCCGATCACCCGTAAGTCGTGTGCTACGGTTATCAGCGACTCGGCATCGTGTAACGTCTCTGCTCGCTGCACAAGGGCCCGCGCGTCGCGCACTCTTCCGGGGTTCAACTCAACCACGCCGTCACGATTCTCGCGAAGGGACCGTCACGTGCAGAGGGATAAATAAATCAGAAGGAAAGACGGGCTTGCCGCAAGGCAGTCCAGTCAGTCCGTCGATAAAGATAATCTTTCTTTCCGCCCACTCAAACATCAATCGGTAGTAAAGCGTTTCCGAATATTCGGTGACGAGGAACCGCGCCACGATCTCGTTGAAGGCTCTTCTGTCACGGTCTTTTTTTGCCAGTCTTTGAAAACGCACCGCCGGATCGACGCACAGGAAAAAGATTTTTTTCAAGCGGGTAAGCAAAAAAGGCGGGCCGAAAATAGCTCCTTCGAATAGGAGAGTATTGGTTGCTGGAATATCTAGATCAGCGCCGTAGTTTCCCGTCGATCGATCATAGGGTCCAGAAACCTTGACCGGTGTTCTCGCTTGCAGATCCTCCAGGTCGCTAAGGATAGCGCCCCAATCCCACCAATTGAACTGGTTTGCCGCATCTTTATAACCCTCAACCGACCGCATTTGTTTTTGGGAGAGCAGCAACTTTCGATCCTCGGATGTGCCGATAAACGCATAGTCGGCTGAGTAGATGCTGCATCGAAGTTCCCGACCAAGCCGATTGGCAGTATGAGACTTGCCGGCACCGGCGGAGCCCGTAATTCCGTAGGTTCCCGGACCACCGCGGCGGATTATGTCCACGATGGCGTCGCATCTCATGGCTGTGTTCGATGACAAGGCCTTGTTAGCCCCAACACAAGAGTTTATCGAGAGGACGGTTTCGGCGAGAATTTTGCGCAGGCCGGACAATAACGGTAATGCTCACAGTGGCCCGTTCTTGACAAAATCACGCCGCCAAGGCATGGGGTAAAACTTGGAATACATGTTTTGAATACCCAGTATCTCAGCAGGTGAAGGAAAATCACATTGTCTAGCGCGTTCGTTTTCGTTCTTCGGACCATCCGGAAACACAGCGGTAAGCCGATTGGCAGAGCAATTCAACGCCTCTCGTACGCTATCTACCGCGCCAGCAACAACCCTGGTTACCACTTTGCGGATAACGGCGAACTGCATACTCTTCAAGCCTTTAGTTCTGATCCGGGACACAAGACGGTATTGGATGTTGGCGCTAACATCGGCGAATGGTCCAAAGCCTGCGTCGATATCTTCGGCGTTAGGGCAAACGTGTACGCTTTTGAGCCAAGCGACCGGTCTTTTGAAAAATTACGGCTGAACACGCGGGACCAAGAAAATATTCGCCCTTTTCAAATCGGCTTTTCGGCTACTGATTGCGAATTGGATATTCTAGTCAGCAACAGCGTTCCAGAAAAATCCAGCGTTGAAGCAGCATCCGCGAAGGCAACGTCTCCGAAGATTGAGGACTTTCGCAAAGAAAAACAGCATTTTGTCCGCGGGGATGGATTTTGTCGAGACCAGGATCTAGAGCACATTCATTTTCTGAAGATTGATACTGAAGGGCACGACCTTCAGGTCTTGGCCGGTTTCGAGCGTATGATCGCCAACGAAAAGGTCGATGTTATTCAATTCGAGTACAATAGGTTGAATATATTCACAAAATTTACCCTCAACGATTTTTATAAGATGCTGAACGAGCAATTTACTCGAAACGGGTATCTGATTGGTCGCATGTATCCGAGTGGCGTTTTTTTTAAGCCGTACAGTGTCTACGACGAAAATTTTGTTGATGGAAACTTCCTTGCTGTACGGGCCGCGTTGCCGGACCTTGTCGCGACGTTCAGGGTCTAATGCTGTGCGGGCAGCTTGAATACAGCACGGCCATCCACCGGATCCGCATTAGGTCGGTTCGCCGACCAATTCGGCGCCGAACTCATCTGCGCTCAGATTTCAGAGTGGCCTGACACCGGCCACAATCGCTTAGCGGTGCGTCTGTCCGGCCCTGCAGCCAAGCCTCATTGTTCCATGCTGTCCAAAAATGTCGAATAAGAGTCAGGACAGTCATTAGCTTGTCTGTAGAACGTCTACTTGATGCGAATTGCAGCCTGAAGCTCGCTAAAAGCGAAGTAATCGAATTCGTCCTCACTAAAGACTTCCGTTAGGGCGCGATACTCATGACGCCGCCAATTGGGATAGCCAATTAGTTCGTCGAACAGTATAACCGTTCCTCGTACGCAGCGATCCTTGACAGTTTCTAGAGCAAATTTTGTTGGCGTGTAGGTGTCCATATCGCAGTGAATGAATGAAATTGGTTTATCGGGATGGGTGTCCAGGAAATCTTGCAAGGCCTCCTGCACCCAACCCTTTATTAGTTGTACGTTGCTTGGTACATCGGGCAGCTTTCCACCGGTGCTAAATTTTGATTTTTGCGCACCGACTTGTCCGCTCCAATCTTCCTCCAGGCCCTCGAACGAATCAAAGCCAAAGACGGTTCTGCTATCGTTTCGGTCGGTAAGGTTTTTTGCAAATAATCTGATCGACGAGCCTGTATAGACGCCAAATTCAAGGATTAGACCATCCGGGTTGATGTCGCGAAACGCGAAGGCCCTTATCTTGGAGATCGAACGGAAAAGGACGACATTGTCCAACTTCGATTCCAGGAAGTCAGCACTATACTGCCGCGCCCTTTCGTTGAGAATCTCCAGAATTGTCGGTTCTCTGCTGCTTGTTAGAGATTCATGCCAAAGCTTGCCGATTCGCCGGACAATTTTCTTAGCTGTTTCCTTCATATTACCAACGTGTATCTGTCTGATCGTTACAGTTTCGCATCGTTAAGTTAGCTGACCATCCGGCGATACAGATCGGATCTTTCTAAGAGGAGGTCGTGGGAGCCTTGCGCGTCCAAGCGGCCATTGTCGAAAACCCAGATTTCATCGCACCCGCGCACCAATCCAAGGCGGTGAGATACGATGATCGTCGTAACCACGCCGCGCAACTCCTTGATCGATTCCGCGATTTCGCGCTCAACAAGGGTATCGAGCGAACTAGTTGCCTCGTCAAGAACTAGAATGTCGGCGCCACGGTAGAGAGCACGGGCGATGGCCACACGTTGCCGCTCTCCGCCGGAAAGCAGATTTGCCTGCTCTCCCAGTCGGGAAGAAAGGCCCTTCGGCAGGCGGTCGACAACCTTTTCTAGGCGCGCTAGCGCGATTGACCAGGTTAGGCGCTCTTCATCGACCTTTGCGGTCGTTCCGAATACGATGTTCTCCCGCATCGACGCGTCCAGCAGGAATGGCCGCTGCGATACGTAGCTAAACCGCCTTCGCCAGGCCCGGTTGCTATCGATCTCCAGCGGGTGACCATCAACGCTGACGACACCGTCCGTGGGTTCAAGCAATCCAGCGATCAAGTCTATGAGTGTGCTCTTGCCCGCACCAGATGGTCCGACCGCGCCATAGGATTTCCCCGGTTCAATCTTCAGGGTCACGGCTGTGAGTGCCGCACCTTCCGAACCAGCATAGCTGAGGGAGACATTATTGAGGCGAATTTCCTGCCAGGGCTGCGGCCTCCAATTGTCTGGCGGTGCCAATTCCGTCATTTTAGTGTCGGCAATCAACTTCTCCAGATCGTCGATGGTCGGAAAGGAACTCAGCAAGGTGGCCAGTCCGGAAACAACGTTTGAGAAAATAGGCATGAGGCGAAGCGCCGATAGGCCATACAATAGCAGCAATCCGGCCAGCTCGGCGCTTTGCACCTCGGCTACGATCACAAATACGCTCATACCGACGAGCGCCCCGTAGGCAACCGATTCAAGAACGATGCGTGGTATCTGCACCCATTGCTGCCCCTTCGCGTCTCCCAGCGCATAGAGCGCGACCTGTTCGCTGAACAGTGTCCCAAAGTGATCCTCGGCGCCAGCCATCTTGACTTCCTTGATGCCGAGTATGGCCTCCATGCTGACGCTGTTCGCCTTGAGTATCGCGCGCCTCTTCACCACGGCAAGACGCAGCAATTCGGGGCGCACCAACACGAAAATCGAGGCGGAAAAGATCGAGATGAATGTGGCGACCATCAATCCCGCAACCGGATTAGCCCAGATCAATACGGCCACAACGATCCCGGCGAACATAAGATCGTTAAGTAACTTCAGCAAGGAGCGGATGAACTGCCGCGCCCAAGTTGTAATAAATCCGAAAAGAAGTTCCCGCAAGCGCGCCGAGTTTTGCCGAACAAGCCAGGAATACTGCGTCGTCAGGATTTGCTTCATGAGAAGCGATTTAAGCCGCACTTCACACGCGGCGGAAAAACGTGCCATCCATCCCGTATGAAACCAACTGAAGGCGGCCTTGAACAGGATGAGTACGGCGATGACGCCCGCAAGCGTCAGTAGAACCAGCTTACTCTCAAATCCAGAGAATATGGGGTCCAGCCATGCCACAATCTTGCCCGCCGGCAATCCATTCGGATCGATCATCAGCTGGACCATGGGAACGATCGAAACGAGTAACGCTGTTTGCAGGAAGGCTTGAAGCATCGATGAGGCGAGGAGATAAAGCATTCGTTTGCGCTCTCGCGCCGTCATCAGCGCGATGCCCTTCTTAACCCCGCCGATCAGCCCACTGATGCGCAGGAAAAGATCACGCCGGCTCATCGAGATTTAGGCCCAGAAATAATAACTACACCGCTCAAACAAATCAGGGGGACGCAAATCGAGGGGGATAAAATGCGTAGATGTGCCGCCGTGACACGAAACGCGGGTTCGCCAAAGTCGACCTTCCATGAAACGGCAAATTGATACTTCGCAACACCGCAGGATTAGGCTTTTCGCATCACGGATTGGGTCCATTGTGGAGACCCGTGTTCTGCAAGGTCCCTGAACGACTCGATTTTCAGCGACCCAAGCTTCGCAATATGATCGCAGAAGTCGCGCGCTTTTGCCCAGTGCATGGTGTCGTGGCCACCCACCGCAAAGCCTTCTTCGTAACCATGTACTATATCCGCGACGAACAGGCCGTCCACTTTGAGTACGCGGCGAACTTCCGACAGAATCTTGTCCAGAACCCAGGCATGGTCGAGGCAATTCATGTAGACACAATCGACTGATTCGCTTGCGAAATTGAGGGCATGAAAATCGCCGACGACAACCAACTCAGGAGCTGGACCGGGATTGAGGTCTATGCCAATGGCGAAATGTCCAAGCTCAATGAAGGCCTTGACTTCCTCGCCGCGCCGCGCTCCCAGGCAAAGTACCGATCCATGCGACGGCAACTGATCGATGAGCTCGAACCGCTGGCGGAAACGCTGGACCGTTTTCTCGGAATTTGCGAAAGCTTCGCCGCCTAGGCCGTCCAGCTTGTCTATCTGGTGAGCGACGTAATCGTCATAGCCGGCGTACTGGCGTTTGGACACGGCGCCGTTATGGGTACAGTTGTCACTTTGGAAGTCTTCTCGTTGTGCCTTCTGCCGTGCTGTATATGCCGCCAACTTAGCGGACGCCGCCGCCGGTTCCTTGAGGAGGCCGGCAAACCGGCCCCATCCCTTGGGCGTAAACATCATGAATATTTTCGAAGGGGAGCGTGACAGAATCGACCATGAACGACTTACGGCGTGGTTTATCGGTGATTTAGTCATGAGACTCTCTGCTAAACTACTGGACGGCAGGTATAAATTGATATCGGATCGGCCCATCCGACAAGCGGTGGTTATCTGCGAAGGGCCACCACAGGCCCTGCGACAAACTGGACTTTCTGAGGAATGTCCTTCGTCTCGAAAACAACATGGAATCCAAGTTTCTCAAGGTGCTTGATCCGTCCGGCGAAGTACCCGGCGCGCCGAATGTATGCGCGCGCATGTTGGCTCATATTGTAGTCGCGCCACGGCTCGACCAGCACAACAGCGCGGTCGGCTACGCGGAAAATTTCGCTGAGTGCCTGTTCGCGAATCTGTTCCATTTGCTCGAGAGCAAGCCGGGTGTAGACAAGCTCGAAGGAGCGATCCGAATATGGCAGCGCCCGCGCATCGCCGACACGTAGTTCAGCCCTCTGATGGGCGCTCAGATCGCGGGCCGGCAGCGGGGAATTGTTGGCTAATCCGGGCGGCAATTCGGCTAACGCCTGGGCCGCTTGCGC
>Ga0114931_10005592_pt1 | contig 15528 bp, 14 predicted proteins | sample 2SBtaG_FD_89579 | JGI IMG/M metagenome (GOLD analysis project Ga0114931, IMG submission 89579) | Deep subsurface microbial communities from Kolumbo volcano to uncover new lineages of life (NeLLi) - 2SBTROV14_V59a metaG | ecosystem: Environmental > Aquatic > Marine > Volcanic | place: Kolumbo...
CATCAACGCCTAAAATTGACAATGTACCTTCCGAAGGATGAATGAGAGTGGTAAGGAGTTTGATAGTAGTAGATTTTCCTGCTCCATTAGGACCTAAAAATCCAAAAACTTGTCCCGATTTTACAGATAAAATAAGATCATCAACTGCATGAACTGAACCATATAATTTGGAAAGATGATTTACATCAATACAAGACATAGTCAAACTGCGATCTTCCTATTAATTTAGTTAGTGAGTTAAAACTAGGCAAATTTTGAAAGATTTGAATTAGTTAAGATTAATCATACAGAATTTAAGAAAATAGATGGGGCCATAATTTTAAAATCATTAACTGATGTAAAAAAGCGATCATTTTTTTGAAGAATTAAATTTTCGGATTAATGAAATTTTTATTAATACATTAAGTTTACAAAAAATGAAATGTCTGAATTGGAAAATCTTATGAATAAATTACTTGAACAAAAACCAGAATTAACAAAGGAGGATATAGAAGAGCAAATTAAATTAAAAAAAGAAAAAATTGGTGCTGGATACTTGACTGATCAAGGAGCATTATTTTTAATAGCATCAGATTATGGTGTTACATTATCTGAACCACTAAAAGTTGAGATGGGGATTAAGGATCTTTATGCTGGAGCAAAAGAAATTTCATTAGAAACAAGAGTTTTGAATCTTTCACCTGCAAAACAATTTTCAAGAAAAGATGGTTCACCATTTTACCTTAGAACAATGACGGTGTATGATGAAAATTCAACAGCCAGTGTCAAATTATGGGATGAAAAAGCAAATCTTCCAGGAGTTGAAAATCTAAAACCAGGGGATTTGATCAAAATTATCAAAGCTTATGTGAAATCAGATCTTGATGGTTCGCCTACAATCAACATTGGTTCTGGTTCAAATATTGAAACTACCGATTCAGAAAGTGAAATTCCCACTATTGATACAATTACAAAAGATGTTAGTGAATCACAGGAAGGCCAGAAAGATATGGTAATTTCTGGAACTATTGATGGTGTAATTAGTGGAATGGAATTTACAAATTCTAGAGGTCAGCCTGGAAAAGCACTAAGAATGAGGCTAAAAGGAAAAGATGGTAGTGGAATGAGAGTGGTTTTATGGGGGAAAGATGAATCATCTATTCCAAATATGATTTCACAGTCAGCTAAAGTAAGACTACTTGGTGTAAGAACAAAATCAGGAAACCAAGGATTAGAAATTCATGGTAATGATGCAACGATTATTGAAATTGAAGGAAGAAAAGAAGCAGAACCAATAGTTGCAAGAGTTCTTTCAATTTCACCAACAGAGAGTGGAAAAAATATGATTTTAGCAGTTGATAGTAAGAAGAATCTATACAACATTAATGATTTCTCAAATTCTACCAGCATCTGTGTAGAAGGAGATGTCATAGAATGTATGCCATCTAAAGTATATGGAAATTCTGTTACATTAGATGATAATTCCTTTGTAAGAAAATTAGACAATGATGAATCAATTCCATCATTATCTCAGGTTCGAACTAAAATTAATGACATCAAAGTAGATCAAAGTTATTGTATTGAAGCAATAATTTTGAAAGTACCTGAAAGACGTGAAGTTCAAACAAAATCAGGCGAATCAATATCACTTTCAGAAGTGTTTGTTGAAGATGATACAGGTCAAATTTGGGTTAAAGGTTGGAGAAATCAAGCTAGACTGATAGACAAATGTGAATTAGGGGAAATTGTTTCAATTACTGGATTAAACGCTAAAGCAGGACTTGAAGGCAGAATAGAATTGTTTGTAACTCCATTTTCTAAAATTACAAAGAAAAATTAAGAATCCCAAAATCCTCTTGTTACAACATATTGTCTTTCTGCCTCATAGATTTGTTTGAAGAGATGTTCTTCATCTACCATATTCCTCAATATTCTTGCTGCAGTATCAGCACCTACACCATATCCAGACATCACAGTAATTGCTAATTTACCGAAATTTTCTACTAACGAGGAGACTTTCCAGGCACGATCAAACTTGTGTTTTTCATCTGCAGATAATTTTTTTCCTTCATATTTTTTTCTAATGATTTTTGGAAGATCATAATCAGAATAGTAAGTTGCTGTAATTTGTCTTCCTTTACAATAAGGACATATCAGTAGATTTTTGATCTCGTGTGTTTCAATAACTCGTTCCCATTTACCACATCTAGCACAAATTAAACGATGTTTTGTTTTTTCTAATCTTGCTTTGACAAGATCAAGAATTCCATTATCTAGATTTGCTGGTGATGAGTAATATTTTGTTGTATGATCTAAGATGGGTTCTGCTAATTTAGAAAATTTGTCAACTTCTAACCAATGAACATGAATCTCATCTTCACGAATTTTTTTTAGAATTTTATCTGAATTTTTAAGATCATATTTATCATGAAATAATTCCCTAAGAGCCTCACGTACTAAAGGAGTTTTTGAATATCTTTCATATAAAAATCGGGCAGATTTTCTTTCATAAATTGCTCCACGACCAACTATTCCAAATTTTTTAGCAACACACCATGTTCTCCAATTGACATTATGGGTTCCAGTAAGAGATGCACTTACAATGGAATCAAGTTCATAATTGTCCTTTAAAACTTCAAGGAAAAGTTTTTCAGAAATTCGTGATCTGGATGATAAAACAATTCGGTATCCATCTGAACGTGTATCTACTATAGAACCTAAAATTGAGGATAACATTGATGAAAGCATTGTTGACAATGTTGAATTAATTTTAGTGCCAAAACAAGAATGAATTACGATAGATCCTTGAGATCTATTTGACTCAATTACAATATTATTTTCATCTGGAATTTTGTTAAAATTTAATTTTTCAATAATTTTATTGGTCAATACAAGTGAACCATTCTTTACCTTACTTCGAAATTTTCCTACCTTTTTAGCAGTTTTATAATCAATGGGAATACTTTCTCCTTCCCAATATGGAACAGTTATCCCTCCACCTCTAAAAGGCTCAACATTTACCGTGAATGATTTTTCGTCCACATTAAGAATTCTCCATTGTGAACCTTTTAGCACAAAAATATTTCCAGAATCGCCAAAATCACCTACAAATCTCTGATCTAGCGAACCTATGATTTTTTTACCTACACTATCAAAAACTTTGAATTTTAAAATATCAGGAATTGTTGAAAGATTTTCAAAATAATATTTGAATGATCTGCCTTTTTTCCAAAAGGTCATTTTAGTACGATCAAAAAATATCAAATAATTAGAATCAAGTAAATCCAATACGCCTACAAGATCTTCTAGTTTTAGATTACGAAATGGGTATGCTTTTGTTACTAAATCAAATGCTTGTTCAATTGAAACTTCACCAATTTGCATTGCCAATCCAACTAAATGATGAGCTAAAACATCAAGCGAGCTATCATGGATTTTTTGTTCCTCAATTGAACCTTCTTTAATTCGTTCAAGAATTGCTTGTGCTTCAAATTCATCATCCGAATTATTTGTTATGATTAATCCTTGTGCAGATGCATCACGATTATGTCTGCTTCTACCAATTCGTTGTACAAATTTTGATACTTGTCTAGGAGAACCATAATGTATTACTAATTCAACTGAACCAATATCCAATCCTAATTCCAGAGAAGAGGTACATACAACAATTCCATGTTTTCCTTCACGTAATGTATTTTCAGTCTCTTCTCTAACCTCTTTTGAAAGAGATCCATGATGTAATTCGATTGGAATTGAAGATTTTTCTTTTAAAATGGAGGCTAAAAATTCTGCCTCGCCCCTAGTATTTGTAAATAATAGAATAGGAGAGGATAATTTTAATTCGGATACATATTCAATAATTTTTTCTCCAACATCAGAAATTGTTCCTTCAACAAATTTTATGTCTACATCATATTTTCTTACTGATGTATCTCTAATTATCACACACTTGTGTTTAGTTCCAACAACAAATTTTCCTGCTTCTTCAAAATTTCCAACTGTGGCAGATAATCCAATCTTTGTAAGTGGAAATTTTGAATTAAATTCTAATCTTTCAATACTTAACGAGAGTTGAGTACCTCTTTCACTAGAAAGTAATTCATGAACTTCATCGATTATTATCCATTCTAAATCAGACAAGGCATCAAGCATTTTGATTTGTGTTAAAAGAATGACTAGTGTTTCGGGTGTTGTAATTAGAATGTCAGGAGGATTTTCATTGATTTTTTTTCTATCTTTTTGAGTTGTATCACCATGCCTGATTTCAATGGATAGTTCATTAGATTTTGCATAATTAGTTATTCGTCTAAACACATCACGGTTTAGAGCACGTAAAGGAGTAATGTATAGAGCTTTAATTTTTCCTTGTTTTTTAGATTTTTTTAAAAGAGAAAATATAGGAATTACAGAACATTCAGTTTTTCCAGAACCGGTAGGTGCAATTACTAGACAATCTTTTTTTTGTAGAATAATAGGTGATGCTTGTTTTTGAATTTCAGTTAATTTAGAAAATCCAAATTTTTTAAATAAAGATTCAAGAATCGGATTCGTCTGTTGAATTTCTTCGTAATCTTTCATAAGCAATTACACCTACTAATCCAAGTGCAAATAAAACAACAGTAATTATTGGAATTGAATCAAAAATCCCTACCATTGATAAACTTCATGATTGACCGTTAAATATCTTCAGTATTAGAGGATAATCCTAATGCATTGATTGTATATGAAAACGATTCTTTATCAAGTGCCCAATAGATTTTGCCTTGAAATTTGGATGAGTTTTTTGAAAGATGAATTTTGATATGAGTAAAAAGATCAATGGCACCTTTCATATTTTCAATTTCTTTCTCATCTATGTTTCTAATCATATTAGTAATTACAATAGGAATTTTTTTTGTAATTGCTAATTTTGATAATTTATACAAGTATTTCATAAATATGGAATTTTTTTCAAATATTGATTCATCTTTTTTGTATTCATAAGAAAATAAATCTGTAATATTATCAATTACAACTAAAGAAAAATTATTTTTTTCTATGTTATTGATTGATTTTATTTGCTCTGAGGTATTCGTAATTCTAGAAACTGTAATTTTTTCAAGAAAATTAAATTCTGTTTTTAATTGTTTTTGAATTTCCAATACGCGTTCTGGTCTAAATCTACCTGTTGTATCCAAATACAAAACATGTCCTCCCTTTTTAATGGAATTTATGGATAATTGTAGTAAAAGTTGAGTTTTTCCAGTTCCGTTTCCACCAAAAATATCAACAATAATACCATTTGGAATTCCTCCAGTAAGAAATTTATCTAATTTTTGTAAACCAGTAGGAATCATTTGTATATTATTAGAAAAAGAAGAAAAAATTTAAGGAATTTCAATTTTTACAAAGGAGGTAAGGCTTTTATTCTAGAGAACAAAGTTGCAAAACAAGTGAACAATTAGTGTCCCAATCAAATAGTGCAAAAAGACCTCTAACAACTCTTCAAAAAAGTACAAAGAAGAAAGTTACTGTAAGACTGAAGAATGAAGTTGAATACAAAGGTAAAATGGATAATGTTGATTCATACATGAATTTGATTATGACTGATGCTGAAGAACTTCATGATGGTAAAACAATTGCAAATTACGGTAGGGTTATCGTTAGAGGTAACAATGTATTGTTCATTAAACTCGAAAATGAACTCTAATAGTGGACTTTATGACTAATAATTTTCTGTTTACATCCGAATCAGTTACAGAAGGACATCCGGATAAGATATGCGATAATATATCAGATGCATTTTTAGATGAATTTCTTAAACAAGATCCCAATTCAAGAGTAGCAGTTGAAACAATGGTTACAACAGATTTTGTAGCTGTTGCAGGAGAAGTAACATCAAAGGCTAATTTTGATAAAAAAGCTCAAGAAGAATTAGTGAGAAAAACAATTAGAGAAATTGGATATAATAACAAAGATTTGATGTTTGATACTGAATCATGTGAAGTAACTTTACGTCTTCATGCACAAAGTCCAGATATTAGTCAAGGAGTAACTGCCACTGAAGAAAAAGAACAAGGAGCAGGAGATCAGGGATTAATGTTTGGATATGCAACAAATGAAACAGAAGAGCTTATGCCAATGCCGATTTTACTTTCTCAAAAACTTGCACAAAAATTAGCTGAAGTAAGGAAAAATAATACTCTTACATGGGTAAGACCTGATGGAAAAACACAAGTTTCTGTTAGATACGAGGATAACAAACCAACAAAAATTGAAACAGTTGTAATTTCAACACAACATGCACCAGAAATTTCTCAGGAAGAAATTTCAAGAGAAATGGTTGATAAAGTAATCAAACCAGTTTTAGGAAATCTCTGGAATGATGATATTAAAATTCACATAAACCCCACTGGAAAATTTGTTATCGGTGGTCCTCATGGTGATGCGGGTTTAACTGGAAGGAAAATAATTGTTGATACTTATGGAGGATTTGGAAGGCATGGCGGAGGAGCTTTCTCTGGAAAAGATCCATCTAAAGTAGATAGATCTGCATGTTACATGTGTAGATATATTGCAAAAAATCTTGTTGCAGCAGAATTAGCAGATAGATGTGAAGTACAACTTGCATATGCTATTGGAATTGCAGAACCAGTATCACTATATGTAAACACATTTGGTACAAACAAAATTCCAGAAAATCAAATTGAAGATTTGGTTAGAAAGAATTTTGATATGAAACCATCAGGAATTATTTCACAATTAGACCTGAAGAGACCTATTTACAGAAAAACTGCATCATATGGACATTTTGGAAGAAATGAGCCTGAATTTGCATGGGAAAAAACAGATAAAGCAGATGTTCTAAAACAAGGCGCCTGAATTTAACAAATTTTTTACTGATTGAAATTTCATTTTAGATAAAATTCTTAATTTCTTATGATTTCCAGTGAAATTTCCAATTAAAATATTTAGATCATCAATACCATAGTCAAATTTTGGATTTGTAATTGCGAGATGGTAAGCTTCTTCAAGATCCATTTTACAGATTTGAGTATTTCTATTTTGAATAAAAAATTTCACATATTTTTCAAACGTGATTTTTTCAGGACCAACAAGATCTATTATTTTATTTCTAAATTTTCTTTCTATTATTGAATGATGTATTAATTTGGTTACATCATCTATGTAAACAGGCTGAATAGAATATTTTCCGGAGCCCGGAATAATGATTTTATTTTTCTTGATAGATTTTTTGAGATATTTGGTAAAGAGATCATCTTTTCCAACAATATATGAAGGTCGAAAAATTGTATAATTGATTTTAGAATCAATAATAGATTTTTCAGCCTTAAATTTTGAGATAAAGTATCCTAAGGACGTATCAGAGGAAACTCCCAGTCCGCTTGTATAGATCAATTTTTTTATTTTTGCCTTTTTAGACAAATCAACAATATGTTGTGTCAATTTTACATTAATCAATTCATAATCTGTTTTTGTTGATTGTCTTCCTATACCAGCAAGATGAATTAATGCATCGGAATGTTTTATTTTTGAAAGAAGTGATTTATCTTGATAATTTTTGGAGATTGCTTTTTTTTCATTTTTGAATTGTTTGAAATTTCTTCTAGAAATTGATATTAGGTTAACATTTTTTTCAGATAAATATTTTCGAAGATTTTTTGCCACAAATCCATTTGCACCAGTAATTACTATCTGCAGAGGTTTTTCCATGGGATTTCATGTAGTTTTTTTTTATTTTAAATCTATTTGATGAAGAAAAAATAGGCAAATAAGAGTTAATACAGTAAAATAAATATATCAATTTGTGATAGAAGAAAAAAAATTAAGGACAGGTTATACTACAGGAAGTTCTGCTACTGCAGCATCAAAAGCAGCGTTATTAGCTATAATTAAACAACAAAAAATTAAAGACATTGAAATTACTTTACCAAAAAAAAGTACTATCAAGATTCCTGTATTTTCATGTCAGTTTGAGGATAACAAATCAAAATGTTCTGTGATTAAAGATGGAGGTGATGATCCAGATGTTACACATGGTGCAGAAATTATTGTTGAACTGAGTTTTATAGAAAACAAAAATGAAATTGAAATTGATGGTGGTGAAGGAGTAGGTATTGTAACAAAACCTGGATTAGGCTTAGAAATCAATAAACCAGCAATTAATCCAGTACCCAAAAAAATGATCACAGAAAATCTAAAAGAGATAGGTGAAAAAATTCTTAAAGAAAAAGGAATCAGAGTAGTCATATCAGTTCCTAAAGGTAAAGAACTTGGACCAAAAACAGACAATCCAAGAATTGGTATTAAGAACGGAATTTCAATTTTAGGTACTAGTGGTATCGTAATCCCATTTTCAACTGCATCGTATGCTGCATCAATAAGACAAAACCTTGATGTTTCAATTGCTATGGGAAATGACACTGTTGTTTTAACTACTGGGGGTAGAAGTGAAGATTTTGCAAAAAAGATCATAGATCTACCAGAACATTGTTTTGTTCAAATGGGGGATTTTTCAGGATATACAATTCAACAATGTGGTAAAAAAAATATCAAGAAAGCATATGTTGTGGGATTTATTGGAAAGCTTGCAAAGATGGCAGCTGGTGTCAAGCAAACTCATGTAAAAGGTTCCAAAGTAGACATGAGTTTTCTTGCTGAACTAGCTAGTAAAGTTAATGCAGATAGTACTGTAATTGAAAATATCAAAAAAGCAAACACAGCAAGACATGTTTCAGAAATTATTCAAGAAAATAAAGTTGACGGCTTTTTTGAATTGATTTGTAGTGAAGTATACAAACACATGAGAAAACATAGTGAAGAGAAAGTTCCTATCGATGTTATATTATTTGATTTTGAAGGAAATATTTTGGCGAGAGAACCTAAAGAGTAAGGTATTTTATTAAATCAACAAACTTTTGATTATGGAAAAAATATCTGTTATTGCGATTACAAAAAATGGCATCAATATAGGTCACAAATTAAAAGAATTTTTTCCAGAATGGACCATCTATGCACCATCTAAATTTTCAAATGAAAATACTTCCATAACATGGTATTCTGAGCCTACATCAGAAAAAATTGTTGATCTTTTCAACAATAATGAAGCTTTAATCTGTCTATTTTCACTTGGTGCAGTTATTCGATTAATTGCTTCTCACCTTAAAGATAAGAAAACAGATCCTGCTGTAATTGTCATTGATGATAAAACAAATTTTGTGATTAGTGTTTTATCTGGACATATTGGTGGTGCAAATGAACTTACAGAAAAAATTGCTGATAAATTACAAGCTCAAGCGGTAATTACTACAGCTGCTGATGTTAACAAAACTATTGCAGTTGACTTGATTGGAAGGGAATTTGGATGGAAAATTGAAGATGAATCTATAGTAACTAGAATTAGTGCTTATATGGTAAATGGAGAACCAATAGGTGTTTATCAAGAGGTTGGAGAGAGAAATTGGTATAAGCAATTACCAAAAAATGTATCATTGTACAATACCATAGAAGAATTAGAAAATTCAAAATCTAGAGCGAATTTAATAATTTCAGATAAAATAATTGAAAAAAATCTTACATCTGAATCTGTTATGTATAGACCACAAAGTTTGATAATTGGAATTGGTTTGCATTGGGATACATCAAAAGAAACTATCATAGATGGGATTGAGCAATGTTTAGAAAAATTCAAACTTAGTTCAAAATCTATAGCGAAACTAGTTTCAATTAAAAAACCACAAGATGTCCAAGGATTAATTGATGTTGGAAAAGAAATGGGAATTCCAGTTGAATACATAGATAGAGAAGATTTGAATAAAGTGGTAGCTCCAAATCCTTCTGACACTGTTAAAGCATTTGAAGGAACACCCAGTGTTTCAGAAGCAGCAGCAATTCTAGCGTCAAATGGCAAATTAATAGTAGAAAAGCAGAAATTCCCTCCAAATTTGACTATAGCCATAGCGAGGATAGAAGATTGAAACGTGGATTATTGTTAATTGATAGGGGGAGTAGAGAAAGAGAAGCATCAGAGGAATTAGAGACAATTTGTGCTGGAATCAAGGCTAAAGGAGACTATGTTTTTACTGATTTTTGCTTTTTAGAAGTTGAGCCACCATACATTGAGGATGGTATTTCAAAATGCCTTAAAGAAAAAATTGATTCGTTAACCATAGTACCATATTTCTTGTATCCAGGAAAAAAGGTCAAAATTGCAGTAACTGATGTTATGAAATTACAAAAAGATACTGAAGTGAAATTCCTGATAACTAAACCAATGAGTATGCATAAAACATTAGTGGATATTGTTGAAAATAGAATTACAACGACACTCAAAGAAAATAATATTGCATTACCAAAAAATGATGTAGATGTTATGATTATTGGACATGGAAGTAAGGATCCTAATGCACAAATGTCATTGAACTATATTGTAAATGAACTAAAAGAGTCATATAGAAATGTGAGCCGTTGTTGGTTAGAGATTGAACAACCTGATATTTTTGAAGGGATTAAAAACTGTGAAAATAATGAGCCAAAAGTATTGATCATTGTATTTTATTTTCTACACGAAGGAGCTCATGTTAAAACTGATATCAACAATGATTTGATTCCAGCTCTTAAAGATTCAAAATTGAAAGATACATTCATTACTAAACATATTGGAACCGATGAGAAAATAATTGATTTGATTGTTGAAAGAGCCAAAGAGGTAGAGAATGCAAACTAAAAAGGGCCAATCAATTGAAGATGCAAGTATGCAAATGATTGAAGATGAAATTGGTTCTCATCCATATAATGAAAAAGAATGGCCGATTGTAAGAAGAATTATTCATTCTACAGCTGATTTTGACTTTGCAGGTAAGAACAAAATAATTTTTCAAAAAAATGCAATTGAAAGTGGAATGAATGCTTTGAAAAATGGATGCAGTATAGTAGTTGATGTTAATGGAGTAATTGGAGGCCTCAATAAACAAAATCTAAAAGATTTTGGTAATGAGATTATTTGTAATATCTCAAAACCTGAAATTATGGAATTAGCAAAAAAAGAAGGAAAAACACGTTCTCAAGTATCTATGAGGGCTGCAAAATCAGAGATCAACGGTGGAATTGTAGCCATAGGAAATGCTCCTACTGCACTACAAGAGGTCATAAAGATGGTAAATGAAGGAATTGTCAAGCCTGCGTTAATCATAGGCATTCCAGTTGGCTTCATTTGTGCTGCTGAATCCAAAGAAGAGCTCTCCAAGTTGAAAGAAACCCCATTTATCACTAATTTGGGTAGAAAAGGAGGAAGTTCTTCAGCTTCTGCAATAATTAATGCTATTTTCAAGTTAATTAGAGCAGAATCAGTTTCTTGAGTATTTTACACAGTTTTTAACAAAAATTTCAGCATAGTTTGAGATATCAAAATAGAGATGTCCATATGATGCAAGAGTGTTATACTGTATTAGTCCATCTTTGTGATTTTTTATCCCATCTCCAATTTCTAATTCATAAACAAATTTTGAATCAGAAGAAACAGAATCTAGTTTAGAATAATGAAATTCATGACCTTGTAAATTGTGAAATTTATCTGAAATTATTGAATTAGAAATTTTTCCTCGGGTGTAGTTTAGTGTCATTTTTTTTGTCATGATGGTTTCTGCATCAAACAAACCTATCATTTTGTATTTTTTATTTTCTGAAGAAATGGATTTTGTAAGATACATTAATCCTCCACATTCTGCATATATTGGAAGATTGTCTTGAGCAAGAGTTTTAATGAGTTTTTTCATAGTTTGATTTTTTGCTAATTTTGATCCTAAAATTTCTGGAAATCCACCACCTATGTATAATCCATCACATTTTGGAATTTTCTTATCATTAATAGGACTGAAAAATTTTAATGTTGCCCCTTCTCTTTGAAGTGCTTTGAGATTATCTTGATAATAGAAATTAAATGATGTGTCTAATGCGACAGCAATTGTGGTTTTTGTTTTTTTATGGATTTGATTTGATATTTTTGGGAGTTCAGTTGAATTTTTTAATAATTTTACAATAGAATCAACATCTAAATTTTTGGAAATGGTTTTTGCAATTTTGAGAATTTTGTTGTGAAGTATTTTTTTATCTAATGTAGAAAATAATCCAAGGTGTCTTGATTCTAAACTAAGAGTTAGATCCTTTGGTATTAATCCTAAAATTGGTAGTTTTGTTTTTTGTAATGCCTGTCTGCAAAGATTTTCATGTTTTTTACTGCCTATTTTGTTAAGAATTACGCCTAAAATTCTAGAATTATTATGAAATTTTTGGAATCCCATGGTTGTTGCAGCTATTGAGCGAGCAGTTTTACTTGCATCAAGTATTAAAATTACAGGGGATTTTGTGATAGAAGCAACATGATGAGTGCTTGCATAGTTTGAATTACCGCCAAATCCATCATAATATCCCATTACACCTTCAATTACAGACACATCTGATTTTGAATTGGAGATAAAACTAGATAGTAAATGATTTTTTCCCATTAACCAAACATCCAAATTGAATGCTTCTCTTTTTGAAATACTAGATAGATAACTTGGATCTATATAATCAGGTCCAATTTTGAATGGTTGAACAGAATATCCTTTTTTTTGAAGTGCATAAATGATTGAACAAGTGATAGAAGTTTTTCCCACACCACTAGTGGCACCCGCTATTACAATTCTAGGAATTTTCAATTTGCATGATAGTCATTATTTTTTTATTTAAATCGATGTATTTTAGAAATCTTAATGTTTTTAGTAAGATAACCAAAAGAAAAATCATGAGTGTTGGTATGACTATTGTTTACACAGGAAAAGGGAAAGGAAAAACAACTGCTGCACTAGGATTAGCATTAAGAGCTTCTGGCTATGAGAAGAAGATCTGTATGATTCAATTTATCAAAGGTTCATGGCACTATGGAGAAATGGATTCATCAAAAAAACTTGAACCAGAATTTGAGATGGTTGCAGTAGGGAAAGGATTTGTTGGCATTATTGATGACAATAGTCCAAAGGAAGATCATGAAAAAATTGCAAAAGAAGCAATAAAGATTAGTAATGAAAAAATTCAGTCAGGAAAATACGATATTGTAATTTTAGATGAGATCAATTATGCTGTAAATTTAAATCTAATATCAGTTGATGATGTTTTACAACTGATAAAATCTAAACCAGAGCAAGTAGACTTGGTATTAACAGGGAATTATGCTAAGAAAGAAGTGATTAAAGTCGCAGATTTGGTTACTGAAATGAGAGAGATAAAACATCCATTTCAAAGAGGAATTAAGGCTAAGAAAGGGATAGATTTCTAGCCAGCAACATTAATTTACACATTGAAGAGTTTTAGAAGAAATGTCTACTGAAATCCAAGAAATGCCAGAGCAGGGAGAAATTGTTCTAGCCACAATTACAAAAGTAATGGATCATGGAGCATATGTGACACTTGATGAATATGATGATGTTCAAGGATTTTTACATATTTCTGAGATTGCTCCAGGTTGGATTAGATCGGTCAGTAGATTTGTAAAAGATGGTGAGAAAAAAGTTCTGTTAGTAAAGAAAATCAATCCCAATCGTGGAGACATTGACCTTTCATTAAAACAAGTTTCAAAAGATCAGAAAAAACAAAAATTAAAAGAAGTTAAAAAATTTGAAAAAGGCAAAACACTATTACAAAACGTTCAAGAAAAAGCCAAATTGTCAGATGAGGAGATTGAAAAGTTAGAAGATAAAATTTACTCTAAGTTTGATTCAGTATATGATGCATTCATTGAGATTGGAAGAAATGGTATTGATTCTGTAAAGGAATTAAAAATTACAAAAAAAACTGCAACTGTAATTGAAGAAATTTGTTCTAAAATTAAACTTCCTTCTGTTGAGATTAGGGGGATAATGGAAATTACAAATAATAAATCAGATGGGGTAGAAATTATTAAGAAAATATTATTAGATATACTCAAAAAAGATTCCACTATAGATATTACTTATTTAGGAGCACCAAAGTATAGACTATCCATTACTTCAGAAAATTTCAAATCTGCTGAAAAATCATTGAAGCCAATTATTGATGAAATTCAAACTAATATTGAAAAGAAAAAAGGTTCTTTTAAATTTGTTAGAGAAGAATCAAAGAAAACTAGAGAAAATTAAAATGAGATTTCAGTTAAGAAAGTGCACCAAATGTTTTCAATACACATTAAAGGAAAAATGTTCAAAATGTAGTGAAAAAACAATTTCAGCACACCCAGCTAAGTTTTCTCCTGATGATAAATATATGAGATATAGATTAGCTGAAAGATATAGTTAAAGAATTAGTTTTGTAGAACATAATCTTTGTTTATCTCATAAACAAATATTCCAATCATTGTACCTCCTTTTTCAACATCAAAACTAGGAGATGAATACACTAATCTAAAAGGTCCGTCCCCATCAATTGGGAATTTAATATCTTTTACATATACAGGTGTAAATCCTGGTTGATATGTTTGTGATTGCTGGTTAGTCTGAAAATTGACGTAACCTAATGTAGTGAAAGGAATCATTTTCCCCAATGTGGTTTCATTCCAAAAATAATCAGTTCCACTAATCCCATCCTGATACAGATATTTTGCAAGTGGTTCTTCTGCAATTTTCATAAACCATTGTTTTTTGGATTCATCTCCACCACCATGTAAAAGGAATAGAGATTGACCATCATTATCTACTCCTAATCTTTGACCGGCCACAAAGACAAGAAAATAATCAGCTTCTAACTCATTTAATGATTTCCATGCATCATTAGGGGTACTTAGAAATGTTTTAGCAATTTTTTTAATTATCCAATCATTAAGTGTAGAATTATCTGCAAGTGAAGCTCTATCTGCCTTAGTTTGGATCCAATAACCATAATCCCACCATGAACCTATTACAGCGTCATTTGGAGTATTATTTTTTATCCAATCAAATGTATCAATCCAATCAGTAGTACTGATTCGATAGGTAGAACCACCATTGAAAATAGTGGGAGGATTATCAGAATTCGAAAAAAGATTTCCATTTGTTGGGAATATCATAGGGATTGTCAATAACAATACAATTCCAACTACGAATGATGATTTAATTCCAAAATTCATAAATTTTTTAGCATCAATTTTTTTAGAAAAGAATTCTTTTGTTAGAATTGATAATCCTAAAGAGGATAAAAGAATGATTGAGATTGATGCAAATACTTCTAATCTAACAAATGCAGAACTTACATAAACTCCAGTTAGTCCAATAATTAATGAAAAAGAGATCATATCATAATTCAAAAAATTATGTTTTTTTGAATTTTTCAAAATTATCCATATTCCCAACCCAGCAAATATCATTAATATCGAATGAAAAAGAAATGATTGGGCGATAGTGGTAGTTGCATGTTCAGAAACAGAATCCACTAGCGGATCAGTTGTTGTTAAAAATGGATTTACTGCATTTAGATATCTATGACTTGGAAGCGGAAGAAAATCTGAATCAACACCAAGAATTAAAAAACTAGAGCCAATTATCAAAATTGCAGCAAGGAATA
>Ga0114931_10005593_pt1 | contig 15525 bp, 14 predicted proteins | sample 2SBtaG_FD_89579 | JGI IMG/M metagenome (GOLD analysis project Ga0114931, IMG submission 89579) | Deep subsurface microbial communities from Kolumbo volcano to uncover new lineages of life (NeLLi) - 2SBTROV14_V59a metaG | ecosystem: Environmental > Aquatic > Marine > Volcanic | place: Kolumbo...
CAAGTCGTGAAGATACCCTGCTTCGGCGTGGAGAATTTCTCCCAAAAGCCCTTTGCGCACCATATTCAAAACCATCAGCTCAATTCGGTCATAGGTACAGTTTTCCATCATCACGCAATGCTTGTTTGTTTTTTCCGCCGTTTCGACGAGCGCCCAGTTATCATCAATAGTGTAAGCGGCAGGAACCTCTGTTGCGGCATGTTTTCCTGTGTTCATAGCTTCAAGACAGACCGGGACATGCCAGCGCCATGGCGTTGCGGTGAAGACCAGGTCAAGATCGTCGCGTTGACACATGCGTTTGAAATCATAATCGCCTTTTGAATAGCCATCCGGTTTGGGTCTGCCGGCATCGGTACACCATTTTTGGATGCGCGCAACTTTTTCCGGTACAATATCGCACACCGCTTTGATTTCCACACCTTCAATTTCCAGGAAATTTTTCACATGGTTTGAGCCCTGGCCGCCGACGCCGACAAAACCGATCCGCACCGGATCAATAGGTGCGACTTTGAAATTTGTACGCGCTTCACCCGGATGTTTCCTGGTCGAACATCCGGCCATGGCAAGCGATGCGGTCAAACCGGCCAGTGTGCTTGTTTTAAGGAAATCGCGTCTGTTTTGGCCGCTTTTTTCAGTGTTTCCCATGATGCCTCCTCCAAATTAAATCATTTTGACGATTAAATGAAAGACAATGAAAAGTTTTTTTGTTAAGAAATAATATGGGCATTATCCTTGAAATTGTCAATGAAATATTTTTCAGTCAAAGCAATAATTCGATCGGAGAAAAGGAAATGCAAAGTCAATCTAAATTTCCTTCAGCTAAACTGTTTTTTCTTGTTATTTTCTCAATCGCCATGGCCTTTATGGAAGCGGCCATTGTTGTCTATTTAAGACAGCTCTATTATCCCGATGGTTTTTCTTTTCCGCTCAAAATTATTCCGCTTAAAATTTATCTGGTCGAAACAGGCCGCGAAGCTGCTACGGTAATTATGCTGGCTGTGGTCGGCTGGTTTTCAGCGAAGTCCTTCCTCAGTCGTTTTGCCGGTTTTGTGATGGCTTTTGGCATTTGGGATATTTTTTATTATGTATTTTTAAAAATCATTTTGAACTGGCCTGCCGGTATGATGGATTGGGATATTCTTTTTCTCATCCCTCTACCGTGGGTCGGGCCTGTGCTCGCACCGGTGATTGTCTCGGCAGCTCTTATCGGAGGGGGCGTTATTGTTTGGGTGCGTCAAAGTAAGGGGCAGCCGATTGTGCCGTCTGCCTGGCACTGGGTACTGGAAGTTTTGGCAGGCTTGATCATCATCTGCTCTTTTCTTACGAATGCAAAATTTGTGATGCAGCAAGGCGTTCCTGTGCATTTTCACTGGGAATTATTTTTACCGGGCATAATTTTAGGTGCAAGTGTTTTTGTTATCAGCCTTGAGGAAAAATAAAGAATTTGTGCATGAAAAGTTGATTTCACATAAAAAAGTCAAATCTTTTAACAAAATGAGGAAAATATGACCAAACTAAAAATCTGGCTCCGGCTTGGCGCCATCGCGCTTTTGTACCACTCTTGCTTATTCGCGCAAAATATAACCAAAGGCCCCTGGCTTGCAGATCCCGGGAAATCGTCTATTACAATTCGCTGGGAAAGTGATAGCCGTGGGATCTTTGCAGTTGCGTATGGAACGGATAAATCACTTGCACTGGAGCAAAAAGCGCGCTTTATCGAAGAAAGTCACAGCAGTTTTCTTTACGAAAAACAAATAGAAGGATTAGAGGCAGGACAAACTTACTTCTATCAGGTTCGTTCCAAGGATCAATCCAGTTTGATCAGCACTTTTAAATGCGCTTTGCCGAAGCAATCACCCCTCAGTTTTGTGGTTATGGGAGACAGTCGTTCCAATCCCAAAATATTTGGGGCTATTTCCGATCAGGTCAACACGTTGTATCCGGATCTTATTCTCAGCGTCGGAGACCTGGTGCGCGAGGGCGGCAGCTACGAGCAATGGGATAAATATTATTTCAGTGTTGCGCGCAATGTCATCAACCACATTCCGCTCATTTCCGCTGTCGGCGATCATGAAGCCGATAATGTGGACGGCGACGAGGCGGTATTATTTACACATTTTCTTTTCCCACATAAAAACCATCTCAAACTCTGGTTCTCGTTCGATTACGGTGATGCCCATTTTGTCGCCCTGGATTATCGCTACCCGTACAATGACGAGATGATTGAATGGTTCAGGAAGGATATGGCGAAGAGCAAGGCGCGGTGGAAGTTCGTATACACGCACCGTCCTTCCTATAATCTGGGCGGTCATCGCTCAACCTGGGGCAGGGATGTCTGGCCGAAATTATTCAGTCAATACAAAGTGGATGTTGTTTTTGCCGGCCACTCGCATCTTTATGAGCGCTTTTATCCGGTTCGTCCGCAGTCCGATCCTGATGCATGGGCGGTCACGTATATCACCACAGGTGGTGCCGGCGCTTCGCTTTATGCCGCAGCGCAAAGCCCGTTTTTGGCATTTTCCAAATCCGTCAATCATTTTGTTTATATCCGCACGGATAATGACAGCCTGCATTTGAAAACTTTTCTAAATGACGGTTCTATCCTTGACAAGGTATCCTGGGGCAAAGCTAAAAACGGGCCTTCATTCACAGTCAAATCGCAGGATGAACTGGATTTGATCGGTATGTTTGCCGGCGCGATTTCTGCAAGTCTGGAGCGGCTGCCCATGAAAGAAATTCCGGCGATTTCCGAAATCACATTAAAACCGGTCTTTGTTAAAGAGGACGTTCATTTCAAAATATCGCTGGCAGAAGAGTCAAAAAAGGCCTACCAGATGCAGCCCGTTCAGGGCACGATTAAAAACGGCCGGCAGACGCAGGTTTCCCTGAAAATATATGCTCGCGGAACAATGACGGTTTCCAGGTGGGGAGACATTCAGCCCGCGTTAAAGCTGGTCGCGGACTATCAATCGAAATCATTTCACGGAAGCGTCGTGAGTAAAGATGTGGAGTACAGGGCGTATTAATCCTTTACACCCCTTAAAATTGTGAAACTGAACTGGATACTTTAGTCAGAACAAAATTTAGCAGACGGTCACAGAGATTTCGCCTCGAATTGGAGCTTTTCTAATTCTTGTCCCACACATTTTTAATTTTGTCGACCACGATTGACAGAGCAAACGCTTCGACAAATAAATCCCGCTTTTTTTCAAAGCCGTAAAGTTCCATGGAAATTTCCCCGCGCACGACAAGTGAAAGGTTAACCGTATCGGAATCAATCCCGGCTTTAACGCTATCGACAACTTTATTGTGTGATCGATCCAGGGCGTCGGCAATTCGCAACAACGCCGAAAGTTTGCGTACCAGTGACTTTTCTTTCTCACCAAGAACGGCAAAATTTTTATGTGAATCGTTCGGAAGAGATTTTCGGTGATAGCGGGCGATATTAGCAATTAACAATTTTTCCTCATCGCTCCAGCCGGGCAGGTTATTTTTTAAAATGAGTTTCATCGAAGTTTTGTGATGCCCTTTTCTTCCTTCCAACCAGCCGATGTCATGCAATAACGCTGCCGCCTCAAGAATCGCTCTTTCATTTTGCCCGAATCCATGCAGGATTTGCAGCGCGTCAAACAACTGCAATGCCAGTCTGGTAACCTGTTTGGCGTGCGTCGGTTCGTAATCAAATTTCAGCATCATGTTTCGCGCCGATGCAATTTTTATCTTTAGCCTGTTCTTACTCATTTCCTCTTTCTTTTTCCATCAAAATCCCAAAAAGCAAATCACGTAAACTCGTCGATATTTTCGAGAGGTTATAAAACTCCATAATGCAATGAACGATCACAGCCCCGGCCAAAATAACATCGGCACGCTCGGGATGAAGGCCGACTATTTTCTGCCGCTCACGAATTGTTTTCTTTTGCAATTCACTAATTATTTGCAAAAGATGTGAACGGGATAATTCACCATGATGCACTTTTTCCGCTTCGGCAATGTCAATTTTTTTGTCCATCATGGCCAGCGTGGTTGCCGTGCCGCCCACACAAACGCAGCCGGAAACAGGTGCTGAATCCGGCAGATTTTTTTTCAACTCTCCCATTATAAAAGCCTTTAAATCGGATAATTCTTTCATTTTAACAGGATCGGAATGCAAAAATTCCCGCATCATTCTACGGCTACCGATATTCAGGCTCTTTCTATCGATCAACATTTTCCCCCTGCCGAAAATAAATTCTGTGCTACCGCCGCCAATATCACAGACGAGAAAATCTGCATCAAAGCGGAAATCACTGATAACACCCCGGAATGAAAATAAAGCCTCCTCTTCTCCGGAGAGAATTCTGCAGCCAATCCCCGTCTCCCGCTCAATTTTCCCGATAAATTCGTCCCGGTTAACAGCATCCCGGGTAGCACTAGTTGCAAAAACGACAATGTCGCTGACATCATTTTTTTTGCAAAAGTTCAGATATTCCTTCAAAACAATCAGAACACGTTGCATCGCTTTAAAAGATAATCGTGACGTATCATCGAGTCCGTCGCCGAGACGGGTTATGCGTTCTTTGGTCAGAATGGGGATGAAATTGCCGGAGGAATCAATATCTGTAATGAGCAACCGTGTGGAATTGGTTCCAATATCGATGGATGCTTTTCGAATCATACTTGAAAAAACGATGAATTTGGATGGCGAGAGATCATTCAACTAATCAATTAGTTTTGCGTAAAGCAAATTGACTGCTTCTGTAATTCGGCGAATATCTTTCATCCTGCCTTTTTTTGGTTTTAATTTTACCTCCTGTAATACCTGGAGCATAAGAGCCAGTTGCTCGCGGTCACGAACGGCTTCGGGGCTGTCTTCATCAGAAGATGAGAGACTGTTAATGCACCAAACCATTTTCGCTTCCAGATTTGACTGGAAACGAGAAATAATGTCCCGGGAAACCACGCGCAGATTTCCAATTTCGTTCAATATTTCCTGGCGTAATTCATTGGTGTTATTTTTTGCTTTTTTTTGTGCCATAGAAAACTCCCGGGTAACGTTTATTCGGTCAACAATTTTTCAATTTTTGTCTGTATTTCCAGAGAAATAGCGCGCGGTGAGCGATTTCCCCTGATAATCTCAAAATGAAATCTTTCATTTAGTTGCCGATATTCAGCTTTCATTTTTCTTTGATACTTTAGAAAACTATCAAAAATATCCCGCGACAAGTGAATATCCATTCCTGATTCCCAATAATTGAGACTGGCATTTTTCTGAAAATTTCTTTCAATCAGAAAGCGGGGTGCAACATCCAAATAAAAAACAGCATCGGGTACCAATGCAATATTAGTGTACAATTGAAACAACCACTCCGGATTTCCACCGCGAACGATGTCTCGGGCAATCAGAGTGTAAATATATCGATCGGCCAGTACGATAAAACCGGCTTTTAAAGCAGGAACGATCGTATTCTCCAACTGGTCGGCAAAATCGGTAGCATAAAACAGACTCAGCGTAATCGGACTGAGAATGTTCCCCTGCATTGCCGTTGCCAGTTCGTTGCTTACCAGTGTCGATCTTTTTAAACCAACGTTTACGGTCGCATGGCCGTGCCCTTCGAGCCAGTCCGTCAAAAGGCGAATTTGAGTCGATCTCCCGGAGCCGTCGGCACCTTCGACGACGATGAGTTTGCCCAACAAATCTTTTGGATTTAAATTCGGCAGACCTTTTCCGTAAAATTTCATAATCGCCCCCTTACTCTTAATTTAAATGCCGGTAGGTCTATTTGTTCAGAAACCACCTTGCGTACCAATTTTTGCTGCTCTTCCGCCGATCTGCCCGCATTGATAACTTGAAAGTTAAATTTTTTGGCCATCTTTGAATATTCATCATTAATTCTGCCCTGAAAGATAGCAAAGCTTTCATAGGGATCGGCGGCAAGGTTGAGGTCCATGCCTGCTTCGTGATACTTAAGAGTCGGCCTTCCGTCAAGAATGCGGTTGATGGCAATTTGGGGTTGCAACTTGAAATAAAAGGTAATATCCGGTAGAGTGGCAAAGCTGTAATTATTCATCACCCATTGCCGGTCGCAGCCGCGGACAGCGTCGCGTGCAAAAGCGGTGAAAAAATATCTGTCCGCCAGCACGATATAGCCGGCGCACAGAAGCGGCCAGATTTGCCGTTCATAGCGGTCGGCAAAATCGGTGCAATGGATGAGAGAAAAAGTCGTCGGCGTTAACAAGCGTGCTTTTTTCCCTTTTTTGGTGGCTTTTTTCACCAGGAGGGAAGAGTTCCACTCAGTGAAAAAAACTTTGTACCCTTCCAGTTCCAGCCAGCGTTTCAAAAGGTAGATTTGCGTCGATTTGCCTGAACCATCAAGACCTTCAACAGCGATAAGACGGCCTTTGCAAATATGTTTTGTGAGGTTGCCCATAATTTACCTTCATAAAAGATCAATTCTTGTTTGATTGTTCAGAAAATATGACAATTGAGGCTATAATGCAAGAATTTAATTGGTTAACGAGCATAACCGCCGTCAGTTTACAGCGGAGAACCTTTATTCGCCCCATATCTCTGACCGCAGCCGCCGCAAAAGTGCAACAGATTTTTCAATATCCTTGATTTGCTGTTCACCGGAGATTTCTCTCTCGATGGTAAGTGGGCCAACATAGCCGATCTCTTTCAGCGTTTTCAAAAAAAGTTTGATATCCACGTCACCCTCACCAAGGAGAACTTCTTCGCCCCATTCTTTGCCGGGATTGGCAGCCCATTTTGCATCTTTGCAATGAACGCTTTTCACATGACCGGCCAGCATTTTTAACGCGGGAATGGGTTCACCGGAACCGTACAAAATCATATTCGCCGGATCAAAGTTAACGGCCAGGTTTTCGCGATCAACATCATTGATGAACTGAAAAAGTGATTCTGCCGTTTCCTGACCTGTTTCAAGATGAAGACGTTGGCCGTTTTGTTTGCAGTGATCGCATAATTGCTGCGTTATTTCCACAATATCACGATAGGCCGCTCTATCGTTCTTTTCAGGAATAAACCCGAGATGCAGGGCCGTGACGGCAACACCTAGCTCCGCGGCAAAATCGGAAATTGCCTTTGCTTCGTCAAAACGGGGAAAACGAGTTTCCAATGGAATCAGGCCAACGGTTTCCTGCACCGTGGGAATATCGGCATAACTTTCTCCTTCAAATCCACAGAAAACGGTCGTAATCTCAACATTTGCTTTGGCAAATTTTTCCTGAAGAATTTTCACATCATCAACCCCACGCCGATTTTCCGGGGGCGCTAAAATTTGCGCGGTGGGGATCCCCAATTTTTGTGCAGCGGCCAGGCGCACGTCCAAATCATCATCAACAATAATAAATGCGCCAATGGGATGTTTTGTTGTCATTTGCTCTCCTTTTTTTTATACTTGTTCGCTCACAATGACATGACAAAAACAGTAGTGTTACAAACTGACCCTTAGGTTTATCATCGTGAAACCTTTTTCACAAACGGATAAGTGATGACAGCTCCATACGGTGGAGGTGCATATAGATCAATATTCGCCGGGACGATAAACTCTCTGCCTTCATCTAAAGCCGGCACATCCTCGATATGTGAAATAAGCTCACCCTCTTTGTTTCTGGTCGCCGTAATCACCGTTCTGATATCAATATGTGATGGTTTATTATTCATTTCCGGAAACACCTGGATCCATTTTATTTGATTAAAAGAGCCGCTCCGCAAGGTCCAGGATTTGTCGTCATCGTTAGGTCTGGGGGTAGCACCCCAGCTTCCTTCGCCGATGTACATAGTGCCGTTTTTGTCATCACGAATAAAGCCTTCGCTGCTTCCCGGTTCGCTGCTCGGCCGCACGGGAAAAGTAATTTTCGACATGTGCGAATCCCCCTCAAGAGCGATATCCAGGCCATACTTGTAAAAAAGCGGCGCCCATTGTTCATACTGAAAATCTTTGTTTGGTTTTTTTCCCGTATGCGGCCGAAATGGCTTATGGTACGCGGCAAAAATATATTTAAATTTTTTATGAGATCTAAGGTCTTTTTCCAACCACTTTCGCTGATGTCTTTCGGGATTAACCTGGCTGTTCAGCGCAACAAAATGAAAAAACTCGTGTCCGAAAGAAACAGAATAAAAGATATTTTCATCATCTCCGTTTTGATAGGGCACATTGAAAAGTTTGTTCAAAACGCTTTTATCTCCGTCCTCATGATTTCCATGTACCGGCAAAAGCGGAAAAATGCGGCCATCTTTGGCAATAGCGAAATTCGCCCAATCATTCAACCATAGTTGCCATTGCTCGGGACTGGTACTGTTGCAATAATCCCCATCAAAAATAACAAAAAGCGGTCGCAGTATGGCAACCATCTTGTTGGAAAGTATACTCGCTTCGTGCGCTGTGCCGTAGCTCTTTGAATCTCCGCCACAAATAAAAGTGAATGGTTTGGGGCGGTCAGGTGCGGTTCTGAACCAAAACCGTCTGCTCGTTGATTCGCTGTCCTTGATGATAAAATAATAAGCGCGATCCGGTTGCAGACCTTTGAGTTTCGCAAAAGTATTATTCATGCCGAGGTAATTGGGAACAATTCCGGTAGGTTTTTGTGAGTTGGGATATTTCTTCCAATCGCTGCCAAAGTCTTTCTGCCCGTAATAAACGACCGGATCATTTCCGCGCAATTGATCCCAGGTAATCGTCATCGTGGTCGTTGGATCATCATTCCAAACAAGCCGGTATTTCCCGGTCGATGAATTGTCGCCGGCAGTGGGGAAAATACAGATAAATACAATTAAAAAAGCACCCACAAAAATAATGTCGAGTTGTTTTCTCATTTCATCTCCTCACACCCAAAACCCTGATTATCCGAAATTATTGGTAACTCTAGACGAAGTTCCGTTCATTTATGTTCTAACTGCGTCATTGGGAAAACTATTTCATCTTTTGATGACGAAAAAGTTTTGAATCCTGCGAATTTTCCTTTTTTTCCAGATTTGAATTTATATATTACTGGCAGTAAAATCTTTCCAACATGTAAAGTTTATACTATTTTTTGAAAATATCAAGTCCATTATTTTTCTTTTAAATTTAAAACAGGAGAAAGAAAAATGAAAGATAAAATGAATCGGCGAAACTTTCTCGGCACAGCAGCTCTTGGTCTGACAGGCGCGGCGGCCAGTTTGAGTGCCAAATCCTATTCACGGGTAAAGGGCGCGAATGACCGCGTTAACATCGGCTTCCTGGGCTGCGGCGGCAGAAGTCGCGGACACCGCCGCATGGTTGAAATGTCTTTTAAAGACAAAAATCTTGGTGTCGTGGCTGTATGCGACATCTGGAAAAACAATCGTGAAAAAGCCGCAGCAGACTGCAAAAAAAAATATGGTGCAGATGTGAAACAATTCAAGTACTCCGAAAATATGCTGGAGATGAAAGACCTGGATGCCGTGATGATCGCCACCGGTGATTTTCAGCACGCCAAAATCCTGGCGCAGGTCGTCGAGGCAGGCAAGGACTGCTATTGTGAAAAACCAATGGCAACGGATATCGAAGATGCAAAGCTGGCACGAAAAGCGGTATTGAACTCAAAGCAGATTGTGCAAATGGGTTCGCAGTGGGTGAGCGATCCGGCACAGCTAAAGGTGCGTGAAATCATTCGTTCAGGGAAACTGGGGCAGATCACTAAAATCCAGCAGAACTGGAACGATAACAATCACCGCTGGCATGATCCGAATGATCCCGATGTCGCAGCAATACGAGAAGAAGATACAGACTGGAACCGCTGGCTGCTGGGAAAGCCTTATCGCCCGTTTAATCCGTGGATGTATTTTGAATTCAGAATTTTCCGCGACTTTTCCGGCGGCATCACCAGCCAGTGGATGAGCCACGCCATCGGTCTGGTACATTTTTACACCGACACGGCCATTCCGGACACAATGGTAGCCAACGGCGGTATTTTTGCCTGGCCGGACATTCGCCAAAATCCCGACACGTTCCAGGCGCTCGCCACCTATGAAGATCAGAACATTCTTTATTCTTATTCATCCACCTATGGTAATCGCTTTGGCGATTTCACCATCATTCGCGGCAAAGATGCGACTTTGTACGCCCAGGGCGGAGAGGGAAGTCCGCGCTGGTTCTTTATTCCCGAACAAAAGCACGGCAAGTTTGATTTTTACGGCGGATTTGAGGATGCCGTTAAAAAAGGTAAGGCAGAAATCGTAAAAGTCGATGAATTCGGGGGCAAGCTCCCCCCCACTGGCCAGAGCGACGATAGCAAACCTCATCTGGATAACTGGATTGATCATATTCGTTCCCGTGATCCGCATACGAACGGCCATATCCACACGGGTTTCTGGCATTCTGTGGGCGTGATTATGGCAACAAGAGCGTACCGAGAAGGGAAAAAACTTTATTGGGATCGTGAAAATGAAGAAATTGTTGATCATCCGGTTTATGAGAGGGAGTGATTTTGCCTGTTAAAAATTACCGGAGCACCTTTTCGCACAAATTGAAAGATCGACAGGCCTATTTAAAACACAGCGAACCCTTTTAACAAGATTCCATCCTGAATGACTTTCCTGAATGGAAAATCCGGGAGTCATTCAGTTGGAATCTTGTCTCGAATAAAACCGCGCGCACGAGTCATTTCGACGCAAGCCGGAATCTCCAAACCTTTGTCTTTCAAGGAGACTCCGGCATTCGCCGGAGTGACTTGCTCTATTCTATTGGAGAGTCATTTTTTCTTACACCTAAATTGCTTTTTTGACCACCCGCAAGTGACCTCTTTTCACCCCCGCAACTCATTTTCTACTTGACTTCTTTTATAAATTCAGTATATTGAACAAGATCATTAAATCGGGGAAACGATGGAACCAATCGAAGAAACGACAATATCTTGTCCCTATTGCGGTGAGATAATTTCCATTGAAGTCGACTCGACGGGAGGAATGAATCAGGACTTTTACGAAGAATGCCCCGTTTGCTGCCGTTCGATAGAAATTGTCGCCAGGCGAGATTATGAGGGGAATCTGTCCCTGATCATCAAATCCGAAGATGATGTTTGAATTTTTATCAGGCAAAAGACTGATCGTACAAATAGCCTTTGCTGACGGCATATTTTTTGAGACTTTTTTGCAGCATTCTTCTCGCACGGAAAAGTCGGGACATAACCGTTCCTAAAGGTATGCCGGCCTTTTCGGCAATTTCTTTATAAGATAAACCTTCAACATCCGCCAATACCAGAATCTGCCGAAAGCTTTCATTGAGTCGATTCAACGCCCTATTCACATCATCATCAAATAATTTATCATAGTTGTTTTCGTTATAGGCGTTCTCAGTCATCGGTTCGTTAAAACTAACATCATCCCTGATAAAAAACTCGACCTTTTCCAAATCCACCTGTTGCGGTGTTCTTGCTTTCTTTCGGTAACCATTAATAAAAGTATTGGTCATTATCCGCGATATCCAGGCTCTGAAATTTGTCCCGTCTTCAAATTTATCAAAGAATCGGTACGCCCTGAGATAGGTGTCCTGAACCAGGTCTTCAGCTTCCTCTACATTTCTGGTAAAATGCAGCGCTGAAGTGTAGAGATTATCCATGTATTGCAGAGCAATTTTTTCAAATCTCTCTTTTTTTCCATGATTCAATAGAGTTTCATCTTTCATAATTGAATTCCAAATTTGTAACAAACCAAATAACTTAATTTGTACATTTTAGATGTTCCTGTTTTTTAAAAGATTCAGTTTTTGATGAAACGGCCGCTGTTGCCCCGAGCAATAATTAAACCATAACCGATTGGCCAAGAGACCTGTACAATAAAGCTAATGTATTTTTTTAAAATTGCAAGTCAATTTTTTCTCAACAGATCAAGTTGCAATTAATCCTTTGGCTTTTTGAAAAAATGTTTTTATAATGGTTTTTAATAGAGTTAGGAACTATGTCATTTGATAAATATTTTGAAACTGGGAGCGATTATGGAGATGGAGACGAAAGAGACAATTCCGGTTCTGCCGAAACCAAAAAAATGGTGCTGGTTAAAAGGAGAATTCACAGTTTTACCCACAGGTGCGATCTATGCCGAAAAAAATCACATAGAACATGCGAAAGATTTGCAGGCTGTGATATCCAAAGAGTCGGGCATTAGTCTGGATATCAAAGATTTGCCGAACAATTTTCCTGAAAAGTCGGGGCTGTTTTTTGTTTCGGAGCGCCATCGAAACATTTTGCAGCAACATCAAATTGATTTCAGTGAAAAAATGAGCAAAGAAGGATACGTTTTAATAATCACGGAAAGCAGGATCTATCTCTATGCCGAATCGAATCGTGGATATTTTTATGGCATCCGCACTCTGCAATTCCTCATGCGCGCAGCAAAGCAGCCCTCAGTTTTATCCGCTCTGGTCATTGTCGATTGGCCGGATTTTGAAATGCGCGGCGTAACAGACGACATCAGCCGCGGCCAGGTTTCAACAATGGAAAACTTTCAGGCGATTATCCGTTTTCTGGCACATTACAAAATGAATATTTACATGCCTTATATTGAGGATTTATTTCAATTCAAAAGCTATCCGTCCATTGGCAAAAACCGCGGTGCGCTTTCGGCGAAGGAATGCATTGCGCTGCAGGATTATGCCGAAAAATATCATGTCGAAATTATACCCATTTTTCAGACACTTGGCCATTATGAAAACCTGCTTGTTCAGAAAGAATACATTCATCTTGGCGATTTTCCGGGTGCCGCTTCTTTGGATACCACAAGCGAAGAAACGTACCTGTTTCTGGAAAAAGTGCTGGATGAGATCGTTCCTGTTTTCCGCTCCGCTTTTTTTAACATGGGTGCGGATGAATCCTTCGATGTCGGCAAAGGCGCGAGTCGTCGGAATGCAGAACGCCACGGCATTGCCAGTGTGCACGCAAAACATTATCGTCGCGTAATCGATATCCTGAAAAAGCATAACAAAAAGGTCATGATGTACGGCGATATTGTACTCGAATACCCGGCCATCCTGAACGAAATCCCAAAAAATCTCGTCATGTTCGATTGGCATTATGAAGCGGAAGAACATTACCCGTCCACGGAAATTTTCAGCAAAGCAGGACAGCCGTTTATTGTCTCGCCCGGGGTGCAAAACTGGAGCCGCATCTTTCCCGATTTAACCGAAGCCACGGCAAACATTGATCAATTCACTCGAGACGGCTGGGAGAACGGCGCAATCGGTGCCATTACATCCAATTGGGGTGATTTCGGCGGCGCGAATCTTCGCGAGCTGATTTACTATCCTTATGCTTATGCCGCCTCCTGCGCCTGGAGTGTCAAAGAAACAGACATTAATCATTTCGAAAAAAACTTTTTTAGAGATTTTTACGGTAACAGCGATCCGGGATTTTCTAATACATACCATATTCTCAGCAAACTTTCCGAATACTATGATATTGACAATTTTTTCGCCAATCCATTTTACGGGATAAAAGACCAAACAAAAATAATCCGACGCAGCTTTGAACTCGATCATTTCACCCGGCGATTGAACGAGGAATTGCATCGCTTGCGATCCCTGGCTTTGCGAAATGTGGAGCATCTGGATTACCTGAAATTGTGCAGTGAAATGTACGGCTGGATCGGAAGATTGAATCAAATGAAATTAAAACTCTATCAAACTGAAAAATATTCTGTGGAGCATAAAAAAACAAATGAGAACATTCCTCTTTTTCAAAAACTAATGGACGCTCTGGCAAATGATCTTGTGGAAATAAAATCAAACTATGAATCTCTGTGGCTGCGAAGCAATCGACGCGAAAATTTGCATTACATTCTCGATCTGATGGATCGTGTGCAAAAATATGTGCTCATCAAAAAGGATACTCTTGCAAGCGGGAAACGATTTTTCGACGGACAAATTCCGGCGCCTTTTATTTCTCATCCAAAAGCAAAAGAAGAGAACGCTGAAATCCCCCATTTGTTTTTCAGAAAAAAGATCAACATTGACAGCATTCCCGGAAAAGCGTATGTGCAACTCATCGCCGATTCCCATGCAAAAATTTGGGTGAATGAGCGAGAGATCGGCCAGGTGGTTGCCCGCAGGACTCTCTCCGGCATCGTCGAACATGAGCGGGTCAAAGCGTGGGACGTTTCGGAGCATTTGCGAGAGGGTGAAAACATTATCGCTGTTCAAGTTCGAAATTATGTTCCAAAAGGAAAAGCTGCCGTGAATGTTTGGTTTGAAATCCCGGAGAGCAAATTTATCGTTCACAACGACGAATATTGGAAAGTTTGTGATGCAGATTTTCCCAACTGGCGTTCAGCGGAATTTGATGATCATTACTGGGTTTCTGCAGTGCCGGTGGAAAATGCATGGATTATTTCGCGACCCTATTTCGATCACGGATTATCCAGTCGGATTGAATTTTTTAAAGAACCGTTATAATTCAGGAGAGCATCATGAAAAGATTAAATCAAATCATTACTATTTCTTTGCTCATGTTGTTTTTTGTCAGCGGATGCGCAAAGAAAAAAATACAGTTTTCCGATTTGTCCAAGATCGACGCGCATTTTCACATCCGCTACAACGGCCCGGAATTTTTGGATCAGGCGGTCAAAGACAATTTTAAAATCGTCAGCATTTTGACGGATCACTATGACCTGGTGGAACAGGAAAAATTTATTTTAAAACAATGGGAACATCATCCCAACGACATGCTGTACTTGACAGCATTTTCAATGCAGGGATGGGACAAACCCGATTGGCAGGAAAAAACAATCAAGTGGTTGCGTTCCGCTTTTAAAAAAGGCGCGGCCGGTGTAAAGGTATGGAAAGATATTGGCATGGAATACAAAGATCAAGACGGCAATTTTATCATGATTGATAATCCCCGATTCGATCCTGTTTTTGATTACATCGAATCGCAAAACAAAACACTGACGGCGCACATTGGCGAACCCAAGGATTGCTGGCTGCCGTTGGACAAAATGATTGCCGAAAGCGATCACGAGTACTATAGCCGCCACCCCGAGTATCACATGTAAACGCACAAAAATGGTATGACTAAAAATGACAACTAACTTTCTCCCGCGTCCCAAGTGCAACTCGGGACGCAGGGAAAAATCCTGCTTTACAAACTGCTCGATATTTTTTGCAGGTTTTGCTTAGAATTTCACTTGTAGGTATTAAATCCTTTATATAATTCAATATGATCAAAATCTCGATCATTGTAAAGTAATGGAACATTATTGTCGACTGAAACTGCTGCTATCATACAATCCATACTGTAGTATCAACCATGATCATCAGAATTCGCGCCCTTCACGCCAGCTATCCAAATCTCCTTCCCATTTAATTTTTCCTTCAAGTTCTAATATTTTCTTTTGATTTTCATGTCGAAGAAGTTCTTTAAGTGCATGATCGATTAACTGTCTGCGAGTTTTTAAACCCGTTAATTCTAAACCTAATCGCACGAGTTTATCATCAATTACTATATTGGTTCTTCCCATAATATAATCTCCTTTTTTTATTTACACAAATTTACAAATATCATGTGTATTTATCA